>Ga0306868_1001285_pt1 | contig 13560 bp, 11 predicted proteins | sample AntRauTorckE6832_FD_190411 | JGI IMG/M metagenome (GOLD analysis project Ga0306868, IMG submission 190411) | Saline lake microbial communities from Rauer Islands, Antarctica - Metagenome Torckler E6 #832 (v2) (version 2) | ecosystem: Environmental > Aquatic > Non-marine Saline and Alkaline >... | reverse complement strand
TCCCATAACTTTCTACCCGCAGTGAATCTTTAGCCACCCTTGTATTGTCAAAAAGGCTGGTTGTTCCCTTGTCTCCGCTTTTAGTATAAATTTTCATTTGACCACTCCTTTAATCTGCAGCTACCGTTTATCGAACCAATTTATGGAAATTAGCCTGTTTTTATTATTAGATCTAAAAAACTTTATTAAATTTTAAACTGATCCACAGCTGTTTTAAGTTCTTCTGCATATTCTGACAGCTTTTCTGCAGATGAAACAATTTCTTCAGTTGCTGCAATCTGTTCCTCACTGGCTGCTGCAACCTCTTCTGAATTGCTGGCAGAAGTTTCACTGACCTGTGCTATATCATTGATACCACTTTCCACATAGTCACTGTTTTCTTTCATCTTACTTGAGTCATCTGCTACCTGATTGATTAAATTTAAAAGGTCTTCTGCAGAACTTTCAATTTTGGTAAATACCTGACCTGTTTCTTCTACCATTTCAACATTTTCTTCAATATTTTCCTGACCGCGCTTATTATTATCAATAACCTGCTCAACACTATCCTGAATGGCATAGATAAGTTTGTTTATTCTCTCAGTTGCATCTGCTGATTCTTCAGCCAGCTCCCTGATTTCATCAGCAACTACAGAAAATCCGCGTCCAGCCTCACCGGCTCTTGCTGCCTCAATTGCTGCATTTAAGGCCAGCAAATTTGTCTGATCTGCTATCTGATTGATCAGATCAACAATTTCTCCAATTTCTCTTGACTTGTCCCCAAGTTCCTCAACATTTGCAGCAACAAGTTTATTTGATTCCTGAACCTGATTACTCTGTTCAATAGAGCCCTGAATATACTGATTACCCTGCTCGATATTTCCTTTTACACTTTCTGCTTCACCTATCATCTTATCAGATTTTTGAGCGTTATCAGCAATTATACTATTGAGGTTGGAAATACTGCTGGAAATTTCTTCAATCTGAGCAGACTGTTCTTCTGCTCCTGCCGCAACATTTTCAATAGAATTTCCTACTTCTTCTGCATTTTTCTCAACCTGAGATCCAGAAGCTGAAAGTTCTTCACTGGAAGCTGCAAGCTCTCCGGCAGTAGTTTTTACCTTATTAATAATCCGCTGCAGACTCTCAACCATTGAGTTAATAGATTTTAGCAGCTGACCCAGCTCATCATCCTGATTAACATTAAAATCTTCAACTGATAAACGCTGTGTTAAATCACCAGCTGCAACTTTATCTGCCACCTGAGCCACACTTCTAATCGGATTAACAATTGAACGGGCAATTAAATAACTGACTAAAATCCCAATCAAAATCGCTGCTGCTGCAGCTAAGAAACTGCTGTTGCGCAGGATGTCCAGTGGTGCGAAAAGTTCTGCTTCGCGGGCGGTCAGGGCAACAGTCCAGTTTACGCCTTCAACTGTGGCAAAGGCTGCCTGCCAGTTTTCTGATTCTAACTGATACTGTTCATAACCACTGTCATTTGCTAAAAAATTACTATATGTATTTTCAAATGCTGGTCCCTGATCTGCTAAAATATCCTGATTACCCAGATATTCATCATTGGGGTGAGCCAGAATATTGCCATCCTGATCTAAAATCATTCCATAACCATTTCCACTGATATCCATCTCAGCTGCCATCTCCTGCAGAATATCAAGAGCTACAACTGCCCCGACAATTCCCACAAATTCATCATCTCTAAATATTGGACTGGCGATAATAGTAATTGGGCGTCCGGTTTCAAAACTTTCTGTCGGTTCTGAAAAGACCTGTTCTTTGCTCACTGTTACCTGCTGAAAATAGCTCTGCTCGGCAACACTGGTCTCAAACTGATTTGTATCTCTCATATTTCCATCTGGCCCAACTATAAATAATGATTCTATCTGTGGGTCATCATCTGAGATAGGCTTTAAATCATCATACTGCCGCTCCCAGTCCATACTCTTTATGCTGTCTAAATAACTTAAATTTTGAATTATCTTTCCCTTTTCTTCAGTCCAGAGTCTAATTGTTTCTACTGATTTTCTGGCTGAATTTTCTGCTTCTGACTGCAGTGTATTACTCAAAATATTTTCTGACTGTCTGAAAGCATAAAAAGAGCTACCGGCAATTAATAAAAAGAGCATTAAACTGATTAAAATTATCATTTTAGTTTTAATACTTTTAAACATTTAATATTCACTCCCTGTAGGAATCAATTTGCAATAATTATTAATTTTAGTTTATCACTTTAACTGCCTTTTATAAAGCAGAAAAGACCTACTAATTAAATAAAAAATTAGTAGGTCTATTAATTCGACAATTATTGACATAATTCGGGTGGTGCACGATGCATATACGTTAAATTCTAAGGTATAGTAACCTTTTTTTCGATCCGGTTAAAGAGGTAGACAAAAGCAATGATTACAACCAGATAAATTAGAGCAACTACGAGATAAACATCAAAAAATTGGTAGTTGCGGCTGGCAATCAATTTTCCTTCTGTCATCAATTCCCGGGCTCCAATTACATAAGCCAGCGATGAATATTTGATCATATAAATAAATTCGTTGGTCCAGGAGGGAATTACCCGGCGTAAAGCCTGGGGTAAAACAATATGTCTGATTCCCTGCCACTTGGTCATTCCGATTGACTGGGCTGCCTTAAGCTGGCTGCCGCTGATCGACTGAATAGAGCCTCTTAAGTATTCAGCCTGGTAGGCTCCACTGTTAATGATAAAACTGATCACTGCTGCTGTGATTGGAGTTAATCTAACTCCATAAGCAGGCAGTCCATAATAGATAATAAAGAGCTGGACCAAAAGTGGAGTTCCTCTAATGATTGAAATGAAGAGCCGAACCAGTGCCGAAACATATTTATTACCGTAAATTTTTCCGAGAGCCAAAAATGTTCCTAAAATTGTACCTGAAAAACAGGAAATGATAGTTACAAAGACTGTAACTCCCAGTCCTCTTAAGAATAAAGGATAGTATTCCAGAAAAATATCCAGCATTAGTTCTCACCCTCACCGTATAAATCAGTCAGCTGAAAGAGAAATTCTTTAGTTCTTTTGTGATCAGGATTAGTAAAGAGTTTCTCCGGGTCACCCTGTTCAACAATGTTGCCGCCTTCCATGAAAATTAATTCGTCAGCTACACTGCGGGCAAAGCCCATCTCATGAGTTACAACCAGCATCGTCATTCCCTCTTCAGCCAGATTGCGCATAACTTTGAGCACCTCTCCTGTCAGCTCAGGGTCGAGAGCAGAAGTAGGCTCATCAAATAAAATCAATTTAGGCTGCATGGCTAAAGCTCTGGCAATACCAACCCGCTGTTTCTGGCCGCCTGATAACTGAGAAGGATAGGAATCAGCATAATCCTGAAGTCCAACCCGCTCCAGCTCAAATAAGGCCAGTTCTTCCGCTTCCTTTTTATTCATCTTTTTAACCTTGGTCAGGCCGATCATTACATTACCCTTTGCTGTCAGATGATTAAAAAGTCCAAAATCTTGAAAAACAAAGCCGATCTGCTGCCTAATTTCATTTATATTCTTAGCCGAAGTGATTTCGGTATCTTCAAGATAAATTTTACCTCTAGTTGGTGGCACCAGACGGATAATATTATTTAAAATTGTACTCTTTCCGGTTCCACTGGGGCCAACAATTACCTTGGTCTCACCTTTATCAAGGGCCAAAGAAATTCCCTTAAGTACTTCTTCAGTTTCAAAACTGTGATGTAAATCTTCTATTCTTAATAAATGCTTAGTAGGCATCTGAATGTCCTCCTTCAATACCTATCCCCGGAATCTGATATTTTTTCTCAAAGAGGGATAGACCTCCGTTGACTATAGTAGTTAGAATGAAATAAATTGCGGCGATGGTCAGATAAATTACCATTGGCTCATTGGAAGTTGCTATAAAATATTCTCCCTGTCTTAAAAGCTCGACCACACCGATGGTAAAGGCCAGTGAGGTATCTTTGAGCACAATTGCAGACTCATTGGCCACAGGTGGAATTGCAATTCTGATCGCCTGAGGGGCAATAATATAAAAGAAGGCTTTCATTTTACTCATTCCCAGGGAACGAGCTGCCTTCATCTGAGAACCACCTACTGACTGAATTGCACCTCTATAAATCTGGGACTGATAGGCCGCTGAGCGAAATCCGATTCCAATTACTGCCGCTCTAAAGATCGGAATTCTTAAACCCAGCCTCGGCAGACCATAATTGATCAGCAGCAGCATAACAAGCAGTGGAATACTGCGGGCCAGCCGTTCATAAACTGCCACAACCCCCTGCAGCAGCTTATTTCCATAAACCTGAGCAAAAGCAATCGGTAAACCAACTACTATTCCAATTAAAAGACTCCAGAATGTCAGCTGGACTGTAACCAGAGTTCCTTCTAACAGATAGGGTAGTGCATTTTTGATTAGTTCTAAGTTATCCATAATCTGTCCTTTCTAAAAGTTTTAATGAAAGCTATTTAAAATTATAATTTCACTCTAAAAAGTTCAGTTTTTCGAGGCTGTTTAAGGACTTAAACTTTTGAGAATGAAATCATTTTTGATTCATAAAGTAATTTAACCAAAAGTAATTTAGCTAAAAAATTATAAAAGGCTTTACTCCACTGCCGGGTTTAAGATTATCTCAGTGCCCGGGCAGCAGAGAAAAAACCTGATTAGATTTTATTCAAAGTACTTTTCGATTAACTCGTCCATTGTTCCATTTTCTATAACCTTTGCCAGACCGGCATTGATCTCTGCCTGCAGTGCCTGATTATTTTTACCAACAGCGATTCCATATTCCTCACCGGTAATTAATTCTGCTACAACTTTAACCGGATTGTTTTTGCTGTAAGTTTCAGCAACTGGCTTATCTAAAACAGCTGCATCGATATTTTTGTTGGCTAAATCTCTGATTACAAAAACATAAGAATCATAGTTTCTGAGCTCACCTGTTAAAATATCGCGCGCAATCAGCTTGTCTCTAACCCAGGTATCTCCTGTAGTTCCAGTCTGCACACCAATGTCATTCTCACCAAATAAAACTGTTAAGTCCTCTTCGGAATCCTCATGAACTAAAACTGACTGGTTGGCGGAATAATAAGGGTCAGAAAAAGCAACTACTTCTTTTCTGGCCTCAGTAATTGTCATTCCAGCTGCCACCATATCCAGGCTGCCTGAAGCTAAGCCAGGGATTAAAGAATCAAAACTGATGTCTCTAAATTCAACCTCAAAACCCTGCAGCTTAGCGATTTCTTTAACCAGATCAATATCAAAACCTACAATTTCACCTTCTTCTACATATTCAAAGGGGGGAAAACTTGCATTTGTTCCAACTACATAGCGCTGAGCCATAACACCTGAGCTCAAAGTCAGTACTGTCAGAATAACTAAGATTGTTACTAATGTCTTTTTCATTTAAATAATTCCTCCTTTTAATTAATGTTCTACCTTCTCGCTACTTTTAATCGGCGAAAAATGATAAAAATTTGTCTTAAGAATTATTATACCATAATCCTTTAACCAGCAAAAGTCATATTTTAATTTAATGCAAGCTTTAATATTCTGAAAATACTACAGCAAAAAGCTCAGCTGTCAGATAAAACATATTTTTCTTAATGCTTTTTCTTTTTCTAATTCAAGCTTCAACTTTTGGATTTCAAGGTATAGACATCTCCTTTAGGATCATAATCTTTAATTTCTATACCATTATACCATCGATTAATCCAAGTTCTAACATTTGAACAAGAAATATTATATTTAGTTGCTAGGTCTGCCATTGAATATTTACCTGATGTATATTCTTCTATTACTGATAATTTAAACTTTTTATTATATGATTGTATAATTAAAATATATGCAAAAAATCCCTGCTGCATCAGAACTGACACAGCGGGGATTATAAGTTTCGACAAATAATGACATAAGTCGGGTGGTTCATGTTAACTGCACATTAAATTAATTCATGGTCCGTTGAATATAATCTTCTCCGAGCATTGAATGGATTATCTCATCTTTTTCAAGGACCAGCTTGACTGCAGAGTGAATATAGCCGGTTTCGATGGAGACCAGCTTGGCAATTAAATGGATCTCTTTTTTGATATTATAATATTTACCGATAATTATACTGTCCGCCCCCAGCAGCTCTCCAATTTTTTCGGAGGTATCCTGTCTTAAAACTCCGGAACTCATTCTATCCTGTTCTTCGAGAACTGAATTTAAGCGCTGCCGCTCGAGCACCTTAATATTCTCTGCACTCTCATTGATTAACTTAATAGTTATATTCTCACTGATAAAATTGCTGAGCTGGGTTTTCTGATTTTTTTGATTCAAAAAATCAGCTACTGCAATCTTATAATCCTCATCTCGAGGAATTTCCATAAAAAGTTCAGATGTCAGCTCTGATACAACAGTCTCTACTGCTCCACTAAGATTATCTGCTGCAGCTGGAGCCGCTGTCAGAATAATTAGAACAGCGGTCAGCAGCAGTGTATGCTTTATTAATTTATTCATATTTAAAACTCTATTCATCGATGACGGCTACTACTTTAGCCTGTCTAAATACCTTAGTCTGGGCCAATTGACTGTTGATGGCAGCTGCATCTTCGTTGCTGATTACTACAACTGTACCATTTTCACCCTTAACCTCTACCGCCTCGACAACCATTGGTTCTTCTCCAATCCTGGGTAATGTTGAAGCTTTTTCAATTGAAGGAGCAAAGCCAACCAGACCTTTATCTACAGCAGGTTGAAAAAGCGCCTTAGTATTGTCATAGACAACTGTGCCGTTTTCTGCTTCAACTCTAAACATTACCTGAGGATTTAAAGCTGTGTTGCGGGCATCAATTACCAGACCTGTATAATCAGTATCTCTACTTGCTGCATCGGAAGCAAACTCCGAACTCTGTTCCTCATAGAATACGCGGTTAAATTCATCGATATCCTTGCGCATTGTGACACTATAAATTCCTTCTTCCCAGTTTTCGCTTCCTTCTACTACATATGTACCTTCGACCAGACCATCTACAGACTGGTTAATCTTAGAATTGGCCATAGCATTAACCACAGTTACATCTTTTGAGATATTTACACCTTTGATATATTCGAGCATTTTAGCTCTGGCATCTACAATTGCTCCGGCTCTGGCTAAAACTTTAGCCTGAGCATCATTGGCTATATTATTCGGTGCTACTGCCATGCCGACAGTTTCGACTGAGCCCTTAAAATATTTGACCATTACATTGGAAACTAAGTCCTCATCTGCACTGACTGCAGAAGCAAGGCTTAAAACTAAAAATACTGTGATTAGTAGTGCTGTTATTAATTTTTTCATGATTATCATCTCCTGTTTTAATAGTAAATTCTATTAATTGGCACTGAGTTCTAAATAATCAGGTCCCAGCTCTAAAACCTCCAGTGGAAAATCTGCTTCATTATGGAAGCGCTCTGCCAGCACAGCTGTGCTCTGGATTACCCTAAGTAAATATGAGGCTGAATTATCAGCAAATGTCTGCAGCTTAAAGCTCTGAATCCCTTCCAGTTTTTTAATTACCTGTTCCAGAGAAGTTAAATCTTGATAGGCAGCTAAATTATTAACTTTAAGTTTCATTCTTTTTTGGCCGCTGTTTAAATTAATCACAGGCATCAGCTCGGCTGCAAGTCTTTCAGCTCCAGAATCTCCTGTTTTTTCTACTGCAATTGCTAAAGCTCTTGCAGCATCACGGGCATAAGCTTTTTCGGTGAACTTAATTTCTTTCAGCTTTTCCCCAGTCTGAGCACTGTAGACTGAAAATGTAATTTCTACTCCCTGGATAATTAAAGTACCAGAACTGAAATCTTTTTCTCCCAGTTTAGCTGAACTATGTTCTCCAATAATTAAAAGTTCAAAGGGCTGTTTTGATTCTTTCAGCAAGTTTTGGGCTTGCTGCTGCCACTCTGCTGGCTCTGAAATTGAATTTAAAAAATTAGTCTCAGATACCAATTCAAAACCCAGTTCTTTGAGCTCAGTTCTTAAATTTTCTTGAATTAGTTCTGCCTCAAAACTAATTTCAGCTGGAGCACCTAAGTTACGCTCTACTGTTCTCACCTCTACCTGAAATTGATTCAGGTCTGCTCGAGTTAAAGTTTTTGGCTGAGCATTATCAAAAAGCAGCAGAATCCGAGGGTTGCTGGTTTGAGTTTCAATGATCATTTTTAATTCCTCTAAATCAGAAAAAAGTTTTGCTCTTACATCTGCTTTTATTCTCAGCTGATAAACCCCCTCGACAGCTGATTCTTCTAAAATCTGATAGCTGCTGACATAACCTTCTGCCATAGAAAAAATGCGCTGACTGATCAGCTTTGAGTTTTCCAACAGAGTTGACTGCTGAATATAATTGCCTGTAGTCTGACGGACTGCCTTTAAAAAAGCATTCTGTAGTGCCTCTCTCCTGGCCAATTCTGCTCCGCCAGTAATCTCTGCTTCAGCGCTGACTGTAACTGACTCTGCCTGGGTTAGGGGTGAGATAAGTGTGATTAAAATTAGAATAAATAGTAGTTTAAAGAAAGAGCTTCTGATTATTTCCACCTCTTTTCTGCCAATTATATCTCTCGTTATTATAATCGTTTAAAGTTACTGTTTTCTTAAATCGTCTAAGCACAGCTCTGCCTGAATAAAATCACCAGAATCTAAGTTAAATCTTTTTTACAGCATTATACAATTAAGTTTAAAATATGTTTAAAAGGCTATTAATAAATTTATTTCTTTAAATATGTAATATAATGTCGAAATATATTATTTAACTCTTAAAACACTGAAAAATAAAAAACCGCTACCCTCTAAAAAGGTAACGGCAATTTTAATCATCATATTCTATTACATTAGAAATTATAAATTTATCTTCTCTAATATATTTTCTAATTAATTTTTCGTCTACTCCCGTCTCCTGATGGATTTTTTGAATTGTTGAATTGGGATGATCCCAGAGAAAATCTTTAATTTTGCGCAGTTTATGCTGGTTTTTCTCCTGACATTCATCACAAAGACCGGAATTGTTTTTAGTAAGTGTTCCGCAGATATAACAGTTTGAAACCATATTTTAGTCCTCCAGATCTTGTTATTATTAGTAGTATATTTATATTTTAACAAATAAGAGGCATAAATTCCACTAATATCTTATATTTCAGCTTAAAAATCAATGATTCCTATTATATTTATTCTAAAAGCTGTAAAATTACCTGAGGCAGCTGTTAAATTGAGTTCGGTTGTCCTCAGGTTATTAATTGTATGACCGAGTCTATTCTGTACTGCTCCTAGCTTTGAACGTTCAGAAGATAGCTCAGCCGCTGAACGCTAATTAAGCTTTTCAATTAAATGCTCACTAATATTCTTCTCTTCTGTTGAAAAATTGATTCCAATCAGAATAATTTGCTTATCCTGAAGTTTATATTTATCTGCATAACCTTTTTCTTTAATCTGAGCTACTGCTTTTTCGGCACTCTGGTTGGCTTTAAACTCAATAATAAAGACTTTATCTTTACTCTCTACTACCATGTCTATTCTACCTCTGGCAGTTAATAACTCCGAATCAATTTTAAGATCTCTGTCTGCTAAAAGCTCAGCTGTCAAATAAAACATGGTATGATAATAACTTTCTCGTTCTGAAGCAGCTGCCGGGATATTAATATTGGCAATACTTTCAAACAAATATCTTATATTATTAATAAAAGCTTCTAAATCAAAATTATTGAGTGCCAGCCGTAATTTTCTAATTAAAGATAGATCAGCCTCATAATTACTTAATTCGCTGATTAAATTCTGGGAAAACGCTGTTTCTACTTCCTGATTGGGATAGCTTAATCTTAAAAAATCACCAGTAAGTTTTTCTTTAATAGTTAAATATCCAGTTTGAAAAAGTAGTGGAATTAACTGCAATCTGGTAATATCATAAGCTTTAAGCTGACTTTTAAACACTTCCAGATCAGCCAGTTTAGGAATCTCATACTGCTCATTTTTTAGAAGTTCTATTAAAAATCCGGGAGTTCCACTTTCAAACCAGTAATTATCTATTTTTTTAGCAGCCAGTGCTCTTGCTATTGAATAGGGATTGTAGACTCTGATATCTTCATCACTAAAGCGGAATCCGTTATACATCCTTTTAAATTCAGCATACAATTCCTCTTTACTAAGTCCGACCTCAACTGCAAAGTCTTTAAAATAAGGATCAAAATTATCGTGCAGTTCTTCTTCTGTATAGCCCAGCATATGCGAAAATTCCGGGTTCATATCCAGTTCATTTAGATTATTTAAAGTTGAAAATATTGAAAGTTTGCTGAATTTAGAGATGCCGGTGATAAAGACAAGCTCTAAATGTTTTATCAGTGGTTTAAGATTATCATAGATGGCTTTTAAAAAATTCTGATTTGACTCTGCAATTTTAATCTCCTCCGGATCATGGCTTAAATGAGAGATTATCGCTTTATCATATTCATCAATTAATAAGACAACTCTTTTATTTTCTTTTTCGCTAATCTTAATTATCAGTTCTTCAAATTTGGAACTGACCAGAGTTGAACTAAGTTTTAAATTATACTGGCGGGCATAATCTTCTAAAAACTCCTGCATCTCAATTTTTAAATTTTCAGTTGTACTGTGTTCCAAGCGATTAAAATCCAGTCTGATAATCGGATATTCTTCCCAGTTCCAGTCCTGATCATAAATGTATAAACCTTTAAAAAGTTCTTTTTTTCCCTGATAAAACTTTTCTAGAGTGTCAATGAAAAGTGTTTTACCAAAACGGCGGGGACGGGAAAGAAAATAGTATTTATCCCTATTGATTATTTTAGCTAAAAATTCTGTCTTATCTATATAAAGATAATTATTTTGTCTCAGCTCTTCAAAATCAGAAATACTTGTGCTCAGCTTTTTCATTCAAGCCACCATCCTTTGCTTACTGTTAAATTTATTATACCACATTAAACTTAGTATATAAAAAAAACCGCCCTACTGGCGGCTGAAAATATGTTTCCAAATATTGCTTCGATAAACGGTAGGTGGACGTTAATTCAGTTTTTCAATTAAATGCTCACTAATATTCTTCTCTTCTGTTGAAAAATTGATTCCGATCAGAATAATTTGTTTATCCTGAAGTTTATATTTATCTGCATAACCTTTTTCTTTGATCTGAGCTACTGCTTTTTCGGCACTTTGATTGGCTTTAAACTCAATAATAAAGACTTTATCCTTACTCTCTACTACCATGTCTATTCTACCTCTGGCAGTTAATAACTCCGAATCAATTTTAAGATCTCTGTCTGCTAAAAGCTCAGCTGTTAAATAAAACATAGTGTGGTAGTAACTTTCTCTTTCACTGACAGCTGCCGGGATATTTAAATTAGCTATGCTGGCAAATAATGATTTTAAGTATTCAATAAATTCTTCAAAGTTTGAGTCTTCCAGAGCTAACTGCATTCTACCCACCAGGGCTTCTTCCACCTGATAATCAGTGAGTTCTTTAAGTAAATTTTCCGAAAAAGCAGTTTCCACTTCTAAATTTGGATATGATAAACTAAGATACCTACCTCTGAGTATTTCCTTAATTGTTAGGTATCCTGTCTGGAATAGAAGGGGAACAAGCTGCAGTCTTGTAATATCATAAGCTTTAAGGCTGCTTTTTGAAACCTCAAGCCCGGCCAGTTTAGGAACATCAAAATTGCTGTCTTTTATTAGTTTCATTAAAAAACCTGGAGTTCCACTCTCAAACCAGTAATTATCTATTTTTTTGGCCTCTAAAGCTTTAGCAATTGAATAGGGATTATAGACTCTGATGTCTTCATCACTAAAGCGGAAACCATTATACATCCTCTTAAATTCTGCATATAATTCTTCTTTGCTCTCCCCAATTTCGGCGGCAAATTCTGCAAAATAGGGATCAAAATTATGGTGCAGCTCTTCTTCGGTGTAGCCCAGCATATGCGAAAACTCTGGATGCATATCCAGTTCAATCAAATTATTTAAAGTTGAAAAAATTGAAAGTTTGCTGAACTTAGAGATACCGGTGATAAAGACAAGCTCTAAATGATTAACCAGCGGCTTTAAATTATCATAGATGGCTTTTAGGAAATTCTGATTTGACTCGGCAATTTTAATCTCCTCCGGATCCTGGCTTAAATGAGAGATTATTGCTTTATCATATTCATCAATTAAAAGCACAACATTTTTTCCTGTTTTTTCGCTGATTTTTATAATTAATTCTTCAAATTTAGAACTAACAAGAGTCTTATTAAGCTCCAAATTATACTGGCGGGCATAATCTTCTAAAAACTCCTGCATCTCAATTTTTAAATTTTCAGTTGTGCTGTGTTCCAAGCTATTAAAATCCAGTCTGATAATCGGATATTCTTCCCAGTTCCAGTCCTGATCATAGATGTATAAACCCTTAAAAAGTTCTTTTTTTCCCTGATAAAATTTTTCTATGGTATCAACAAAAAGTGTTTTGCCAAAACGGCGGGGACGGGAAAGAAAATAGTATGTGTTTGAATTAACTATTTTGTCTAAAAATTTAGTTTTATCTACATAAAGATAATTTTCAGTGACTAGTTTTTCAAAATCATCAATATCATTAGCTAATTTTTGCATTGATGCCACATCCTTTTACTTACTGTTAAATTTATTATACCACAGAAAGGTGGGTATATAAAAAGAAAACCGCCCTGCTGGCAGCTGAAAATATATTTCCAGATATTGCTTCGATAAACGGTGCATGCAGCTTAATTTCCTTTTTTGATTTCAACTTCTTTACCGGCAAAAACAACAGCCAGTTTTAAAATTTTATCAATCCCAAGAGAATTAAGTTCAGACTGATAATTTTTATCTTCAATCTGCTTTAAGGCCGAAGCAAGTGCTTCTTCTTTATTTTCATTACTAAACTGATTGATTTTTTTAAATTCAATAATAATCCCCAATTTCTTTTTATCATCAGGAATAATCATTATATCATAGCGTCCATATCCACTTTCACGGTTGGATTTGATCTGATAGGCATCTCTTAAATTAAGCAGCAGTCCCAGCACAAAAGCATGATAAACCTTTTCGGCTTCACTACCGGAAGTATCAAAATAGCTCAAACTGTTAACAATAAATTCTTTAAAAATTTGAGAAAAACTCTCTACATCACCTTCAGTCAAAGCCTTAAGCATTTGTGAAAGTTTTTGGCTGCCAATATTTTCTTCCAACCAGTCTAAAAATATTTCTTCGTAGATGTATTTTATTTCCTGATTGGGAATTTCCACCTCTGCAAAAAGTCTCCCTTTTTCTCGCCTTCTCTTAGCTGGACTGAGATAGCCGCTAAAAAGCAAAAAACTCCAGATTGAACTACTTTTACTTTCTATTTCTGCAAAAACTATATTCTCATCAATCTTCTTTTCAATACTCTGATTCTGAATTAAAAGTTCCAGACTGCTTTTTAAATTTTCACTACCTTTAAGCAGCAGTTCTCTGATCAATTCATTTCCGCTGCTGTTAACCCAGTAGGGTTTTATTTCTCCCTGATAATAAATACAGTTGATAATCGACCAGGGATTGTAGATAGTCTGCCCCCATA
>Ga0306868_1001284_pt1 | contig 13562 bp, 11 predicted proteins | sample AntRauTorckE6832_FD_190411 | JGI IMG/M metagenome (GOLD analysis project Ga0306868, IMG submission 190411) | Saline lake microbial communities from Rauer Islands, Antarctica - Metagenome Torckler E6 #832 (v2) (version 2) | ecosystem: Environmental > Aquatic > Non-marine Saline and Alkaline >... | reverse complement strand
TGAAAGTTACAGCATATGGTAATGAAGGTAATCTTTATGAAGTTACTAGTGAAGCTTTAGCAACAGATAATAATGGAGTTCTTTTTACCATTAGACATGCGTACTTCTGATCTATGAAGTAACAAGTGCAGAAGAAATCCTAGATTTTACTGACTTTGCTGCTGGTACAAAATTAATAGCATTAAATTACTTTAGAGTTTCTGCAAATATTAATATTCACCATGTCAAATTCTAAAAGTTTTAACATTTAGAATAGTTAGTATTTAGTAACAACTTAATTTTAAAGGGCTGATTTAATATCAGTCTTTTTTTTAACTCAACAAGGAAAAATCCTGAAATATTACATTTATAAGTTTTTATCATCAATGATAGTAAAAATACTTAATATTATTAAAAATATAATAATAAATGGGAAGAAATTATTTGGAAAAATGAACTTATTTTTACAGAAGTGAGTTTTTAATTTTATTGAATTTATTTAGTTATAATATTTATACTTCCACAAGTGTTGAGCCTGTCCGTATTATTATTAATGAAAAATTAAATTCCATAACTACCGGTGTTATTAATGTTGTAAATAGCCAAAATGAACAGATGTTATTACAGGCACATCTATTTGTTTGTTATTTTAGGGGAGTGAAGAATAATGGTGGTATTACAACCTATGACATGGGACATTATAATCATCTTTAAATAGTTTAATAAAGTTTAACCCAAGAAATCTCATATTAGATTCTGGCCAGAGCCAAATTGTTAGTGTTACTATTAATACACCAGAGAACTTAAAAAAAGAGTTAAGGAGAGTATTTTTTTAGCAAATTAAAGAGATCTTACTCAGTAAGAAGGTTTAACCAAGTTTATAACATAGGTTGGTTCCATAATTTATTTAATTCTCGAGAAGGTAAATTAAGTATTCAGGATTTTAGATGCAAGGTTTGTTACTCCAAATAACTTAAAATACTTTAAATAAAATAAACAAAAAAAGAAATATTTTATTGAAAGGAGAATTTATTGTGAAAACTAAAGAACCCAGAGAACCAAATGATATGTTAAAAATATATGGATTAGGTAGGTTCAAAGTGAAATATGCTGATAAAGAAAAGGGAATAGATAATTGGACATCTAATAAAGCTTTGAAATTGTTCAAATATTTTATATTGCATCGTGAAAAAGAGTTATATAATGATGAGTTGGTAGAAATATTTTGGCCTGATGTTGATCCAAACACTGGGAAAAAGCGGTTATATAATACTATCTATTTGCTAAGAAAAAATCTTGAAATGAAAGATATTGTAGTTAATAAAACTACAAGCTATAAATTTAATGAAGACTATAAATGCTGGATAGACTGGGAACAATTTTTAGAGATTTATAATAATTTAGATAATAATGTTACTATTAAAAGGCTTAAACAGGCTGTTGAATTATATAAAGGGGATTTATTCCCAGCGTTAAGGTATGAAAATTGGATAGAAGATACAAGAACTAATCTTAAAGAAAAATATCTTGATATACTATATAAATTAAGTGAAAAACTATATGAAGAAAATAAACATGTTGAGTCTTTAATGTATCTCAACAAAGGAATGGAGGACGAGACATATAGAGAAGATTATTATAATCTAATAATGAAGAATTTAGCTCAAACTGGTCGGATGTATGACGCAATATCAACATTTGAAAATTATAGAAGATTAGTAAAAGATGAACTTGATATAGATCCAGGAGCTTCTATTACAAAAACATATCAACAGATAAGAAATAGTAAATTAGTCCAACAACAGGTATCCCTCCCTTCAAATTTAAAAGGAGCTTTATCATGTGATATAGATGTATTTAATCAAATATATGAATTAGAGAAAAGACAAATCACTAGATCCGATAAAACATTTACTATATTGGCAATTGATTTTTCGGGACTAACTATAGGAGAGCAAAAAACAGAGGATATATATGAGGAAATGGCAAGAATATTTAGGGCAGGTGATATTATTTCTTTTCATAATTATGTTATAAATATTATATTACATAATATGAATTTAGATAAAGCCAATTTTATTTTAAACAGGATATTCAAATTTTTGAGGGAAAATAATATTGGTAAACAACCAGAGTTTGATTTTAAAGAAGTTTCTGGTAAAAAATAAAATATCAAGAAATATTAACTCGTTTTTGATCGTGTAGATTTTATATAGTATATTTTTAGAATGTTTTTCAATACTTAATTGAGAGTTAATCCACTCCCAAATGTTATATTTAATTAGGTAGACAAAGTTTTCTTCGCACAAATGTTACAAATAGAAAAAAGAATGCAAAGACAAATTATATATGAAAAAGATTTTCCCATTCAACATTAGGATTAAAGTATTGGAGAGGTTTAAGTTACTTATTAAATTTCTATACAGTAACTTAAAATAATTAAATATCGGAAAGGACTAAAAGGAAACAGTCCAACTTAAGTATTGTTTATAGAAGAGTAATCACTTGTCTTTTATAAACACCAATCAAAACAAAAATTATATAGAAAGTGGAGAAAAGACATTTATTGAAATTAGTGATAAAAGTAAAGTGGATTAGTTTAAAAAGTATTGATTAAGTCAGAAAGTTGGATTAGAACAAAGATGAAAAAATAATAAGTTGAAAGCAAGAAAAGAGGGAATAAATATAAAACAAATGAAAAGGAAGTTTGTCTATATAAAGATAGAATAAGAAAGTTGATAAACTTTCAAGTGTTAAAATTACAACATTTAAGTTATAAATAATCCGATTTTCTTGCATTTAAAACTTGTTTATAATAGAAGAAATATAAGCCTATAATATTTATAGTATTTATAGTCTAATATTCTTTCAATTCCAATAAATATAAAAGAGCAATAAAAATCTAGAGAAAGGTGTGATATTTATGTTCGAAATTATTGGTTTGGTATTGGTAATATGGGCTATTGTTTATTATCTAAACAATATGAGTCCTTAAGGAATATCTTAAACAACATTTTTGATAGTGTTTAAAGACATTCTATATTAAGTTTTAAGTGTTGATAGTCAAGAATTGGATCACTTGTATATTAGAGATCCGATGTCTACCCAAAAAAATATTATTTTTATATATTTTTTCCCACCTTTTGGTGGGTTTTTTTATACATTAGAGATAAAGTTTTAAAAACAGAAGATATGCTCTAAAGGAAGTTTTTTAAAAAATATAAGTAAATCAATTATGATTAAGCTAGTATCACTAAGTTAATAATTGTTTGTCAAAATAATTATAATATACAAAAAAATATTTTGAAAATTTACATTCAGGAGAATTAAAAATTTAAAAAGCTACGTAGATTGAGTAAAATTTAGGTGGGAAGTAGGAATTATTGAGTTTAAAGTAGAAATGAGATCTTATATTCCAGCTAGAGGAGTGAAGTCAATATAAAAGATATTGTACATTAAAATATTGTAAAAATTAATATGTTAGAAACCCGAAATAGTATGTTTTGACAAAGGTAAACCCGAGTAGTATAATAAGATTAAAGATGCCCACAAGGGGTATATATGATTTAAATGTTTAATAGAAATAAAGTTCTCAGGAGGGAAAGTTATGTATAAATATATGAGTGTGTTATTTGTTATATTTTTGATACTCGGAATGGTAGGAAATGTTGTTTTAGCACAACCTGGAATGGGAATGGGACAGATGATGGAACCTATAAATAGTGAATATGAATTTTTAATAAAAATGATCCCCCATCATGAAGAAGCAGTCTATACAGCAAAAATACTAAAGGAAAATACAGAGCGTGAAGAGATGAAAAATTTTGCTGATAAAATAATAGAAACTCAGAGTAAAGAAATAGAACAAATGAAAGTATGGCTTGATAAGTGGTATGCAGATAGAGAAAGTGAATATGAGTATCAGGCAATGATGAATGATTATGAAGGACTAAAAGGAGAACAGCTAGATCAAATCTTTTTAAAGGATATGATTTTTCATCACATGTCAGCTGTTATGATGTCACAACAACTTATTATAAAAGGACTGGCAGAACATGAAGTAGTATATAAATTAGCAGAAAGTATTAGATTTAATCAAAGAAAAGAAATTTTTCAGATGAGAGAATGGCTTGTAAGTTGGTATTAATAAAAGTTTTATCTTTCATATAATCCAAATATATTCTGGTATTTAATTTTTTTAATAACAGTAATAGAAATAGTTATTGAAAAATAAATTATAACAAATATAATAATCATAAATACTAAAGCCTATTTGATCTGATAAGCTTTTCTTGAGGAAGACAGATTAAATAATAAAAAGCCCCTCTTAACTGAGGGGCTTTTGACGTTTATTTAGCTGGTGCCGAAGATGGGACTTGAACCCATACGAGTTTGACCCCACCGGATTTTGAATCCGGCGCGTCTGCCAATTCCGCCACTTCGGCACATAAAATATATTAACATATAAATAGTTAAAAAGCAAGAGATATGACTTTAATTAAGCGTCTTTTGTTAGCTTACAATCATCTTTTATGAAATAAATTTTTAATATAATTGAACTAATAACAAATAATGGTAAGGACATACCAATTCGTATATAGGTAAATTTCAGTCAGAAAATATATGCTTCCATAATAATCATTGGGATCATAACTAAAGAAATTTCAGTAATATAAGTTAATATTGAACTATAGCCTGCTCCCTTATGGTATTAATGAATTCGGTACAGGAAAAGCTACAAAAGAGTTATATAAAGTTGCAGCTGCTATGAGTCTTGAACAGATGTATTTTTTAAATTCAGAATACTTGACAAAGTCTTTATATTTTTTTTTATCAACCCAGACATAAAAAAGCCAATTAAAATAAAAGCAGGTAACAAGATTTTAATTATATCTTTAGCATAAATCATGAAATCATCTTTAATTCTAATTTCTAAATTTAAATTGAACAAATAGATAATAATACTAAGGGTATAAAGGATGATATTATTTTTTGTATTTTTTTTATTTTTTTCACTTAAAAAACCTTCCCACAAAAGACAACGGATGCAAGAGTTACTATTGCAGCTGTTATCAAACGTATAATATTTCTTACAAGTTTAGCTTTCTTCCCCATAGATTCTATTTCGACAGTATAGGTTACTACTCCAACTATAATTAATTTAGTTATAAATGTTGTGATTACCATATATGTCAAAAATTATTGATCATATGGCAAATGATTTAGAAAAATATTATGGTATTAAATTTGTTGAGATATAGATAGTGGTTTAATAATAAAATCAAAGTTTTACTCTATGAAAAGAATTTAAAAAAATAATTTTCAATAGATTAATTTTTTAAAAGATAAAAATATTAAAACTGGATTTGATTTTTAAGAACACTCAGGAAAACAGCAATATAATTTAAAATTAAAACTTCGTTTTTACGGAGTTTTTTTATTGTAGAAAACTTTTAGAGATTTTTTCAATTTTTTAATGAGATTAATTCAAATTTGAAATGTTATATTGTATTTAGAGATAAATAATACCTATTATCAAGTAATGAGCATAAAAGAAAATTTAAGTGGTTTTATCATGAAGATGTTATTAGGTGAATTTTAAGATCATAATGTTAAAAATTTCTAAATTTATAACATTAAAGATTTTGTTATGGTTAAAAGCATGTAAGGGCTTTATGAGCCTTATATATAGAAAAGATGTTTACAAGGGGGAAATTCAACTAAACAAAGGAGGTGTAAGCCAAAAAAAACAGTCTTATTTACAGGGATAAGTCAGGTGTAAAGGGTATTTTTAACAGTAAGAAAAAAATATTATGAGGAGTGAATTAATATTATGAAAAGATTATCAATTTTAGTTTTGGTTTTAGCGTTTATCTTTACCTTTAGTTTTGGTGCTTTGGCTGATGTTATTTGGACCGATAATGCTGGTAATGATCCTATGACTGATGAAGGTTGGTTAATAGATGCAGGTACTCTAGAAGGTTGGTCAGATTCAAACTTTGAAACTCTAGAATATAATTTAACTGGTAAAAGTCAGGTAGTCGGTACTGGAATTACTGTAGAGGGTATTCAAGTGGACTGGACATACCCGGGATCAGCTTTTATTGGTAAAGGTGAAGATCTCGCTGGTGGCGATACAAGATTAGATCAGAGTATCGATTATACAGTGGTAGCTTTTGCTGAAATCCCATGTGTATTGAAAATGAATGTTTTTGGTAACGGAGCTTATGCTGAAGGTATTAGTGTCGGTAATGACAGTGAAGTTATCATGAATAATGGTCTTTATATGAATGATGGTCAAGATGGTGGGGAAGTAGCTCCTGGTGCGAATTCTCACTTTATGATTTTTGACCCCGATTATGGAGGAATTGTTAATGAAGCTTGGGAATTTGTAGAACTTAATGCTATCGATTATGCTACAGGTCTGGGTGCAGAATCTTATATCAATGCATGTGACTTGTGGACAGCAGATATATGGGCCAATGTTCCTTACGGATTTTCCGTTAGTTCAGCCGGAATGGGCGATTTTGCAGGTCTTGCAGATCCTCTCTTAATTGAGATGAGATATCTGGAAAGACTAGGTAATGGTATTGTAAGTCAACAATCTGATTTACCTCCGTTCGATATGGAAGTGGCCGATGGTAACTGGTCTGACAACTATGTTCTTGATGAAGATGGAGAAGAAATTGGTCAGTATAACGCCGGTCAAAATTCTCACATAAATATGCAGTTTAGAGTTCCACTCAATGGTGCTCCTGCAGGTAGATATCAAGGCGAAGTTACTTTCTCAACTTACACAATCTAACTAGTAAATTAACTGTATATAAAAAAAGATCATTGCCACAGGAGCTACTTATTACTAATTTTGACTCCTGTGGCTGTTCTTTTATGAAAAATACAGAAAACAAGTTTTGTTAACAATGTCGATACGGGGAAGTGAAAACCTTGAAAAGAAAAAATTATCTGTATTTACTGTTAGTGATTCTCTTATGTTTTTCTACAGCCGTTGGCGCTGAACAGAGTATGTTATGGCGCGATAATGCCGGGTTTGATCCAGTCACCGGTGAAGGTTGGAATATAGATGTAGGAACCCTATATGGTTGGAGGGACTCTAATTTTGAAACTATAGAATACCAAGCCGCCGGCAAAAGTCAAGTTGTTGGTACTGGTATAACTGTAAATGGTATTAAAGTGGACTGGAGATATCCGGGACTTGGTTATATTGGTAAAGGTGGAGATCTTGCAGGAGGCGAAGGTAGATTAGATCAGAGTATTGATTATACAGTGGTAGCTTTTGCTGAAATACCATGTGTACTAGAAATGGATATTATTGGAAATGGTGGTTGGAATAACAGTAATGGTGAAGTTGCTCTTCTTAACGAAGAAAATGACATTCCAGAAGGTGACTTTATGGTTTTTAGTCCATCTGTGGGGGGTATAGTTGATGCTGAATGGAATTTTATGGAAATGAATTCTGTTGAGTATGCTACAGGTCAGGGTGCAGAAGCTTATATTCATGCCTGTGACTTGTGGACAGCAAACATATGGGCAAATGTTCCTTATGGGTTTGCAGTTAGTTCTGTCGGAATGAGCGATTTTGCTGGTCTTGAAGAACCTCTCTTAATTGAGATGAGATGTTTGGAGATACTTGGTGACGGTATTGTAAGTCAAGAATCTGGTACATCTCCATACGATGTTGAGGTGGCGAGCAATAGTAACTGGTCTGGTGACTATGTACTGAATGAAGATGGAATAGAAATTGGTACTTATGAAGCTGGTCAGAATGTTCATATTAATATGCAGTTTAGAGTTCCTGTTACTGCTGTTCCTGCAGGTAGATATCAGGGTGAAGTTTCTTTCTCTACCTACACAATATAGTTAGTTAATTAACTGCATATTTTAATTTAATAAAGATTACTGCTACAGGAGTTAATTTAGTTTTTGACTCCTGAAGCAGTTCTTTTTTAAAATAATACAGAAGATAAATTTTTTATTGACATAGTTGAAACTGGAAGTGAAGACCTTGAAAAGAAAAATAAATTGTAGAAACTGTTATTGATTTTCTTATATTTCTTTACAGCTCCTGATACGACTAAAGTATACATATAAATATAAAGTTTATAGATCTGCCGAGCAGATTTATGGATGGAAGTTATGGTGGATGAGTCTGTTTTTCATCTAAACTATATAAATTAGAAGGGCTGTTTGTCGAGTGTAAAAAGCAGAAAAAACATGGTTTAATTAGGCAAAGATAAGGGTTCTTTTCACACCTCTGTAATTGTAACCTTTGAGGGAAAAATATTTTTAGGTTGTAAATTGTTGAAATAGATGACAGTTGGATGTAAAAAAGACTTAAAAAGGGGGTAAAGAAATAATGAAAAAAAACAAACCAGTTTTTTACCTTGTCTGTGTATTTTTAAGCCTTGTGTTAGTTGTGTTTATAACTCAAGCAGGACTTACAGAGGACAAGTTAAACTTACAAAATAATATTTTAAACTTTAATGATCTGCAGGCCTCTATTGATAAACCCGATGTACGGTCAATCTCGGTCTTAATTCCCTTATATGAGGAACAAACAGAAAAGATTGCCTTACATCTAAAGGATAATTTTATTTCTGAAGGTGAGAAAAAGCAGCTACCAGGCTCCCGAATGACAGTGATTAGCTCTCGAAAAGATTTTTCCTTAAGTAAAGAACAGCAGCAAGTTAATATTAAATCCGATAAAGTTTTCTCTGAAGATCAGCCTGCTGTTTTATTAGAACTGTCTATTATGGTTAAGCCGACTGATCTGATGGGAAAATATTACAGTACACTGATTATTTCTCAGCCAGGTCCAAAGGGCAAAAAACTGACAACAGAGATTACCGTGCAATTTAGAGTAAATCCGTGGCTTCATCTTGAGTTAGAATCAGATATTCATAAAATTTTAACAGCAGATTTAAGTAGTAACAATCTTCAGAGTACAGTACCTGGCCGGATGGTTATTTCAGGTAACACACCCTGGCAGCTTTGGTTAACAGGTGCTAGTAAAGATGAGAATTATATTACCAGAGACAATGAAATTATTCTTAATATATATTCTGAAGATGAAAGACTGGTTATTCATGAGAAAAATGTTACTCTTAGGAAAAAAGAAATCATGCTGGCTCAAAGTGAATTGATGATTGTTGACCCACGAAAGAGTTATGAACTTACTTTTGATATGCAAATAAAAGATTTTATTTACCTGACAGCCGGGAAAATATCATTTCCGGTTAATTTTAGATTGGAACCAATCAAAAGGGAGGAATAATAATGAATTTTTCAAAAACAGAAGTTAGTAAAAAATTTATTCTGAGAGTACTTATCCTTAATCTTTTTATTTTAATACTGTTTACATCGGTAATCCAGGCAAGTATTCTGGTTGATCCATCCCGGTATATTATCAATGTTAAACCGGGAGCCCGTGTCACCGAAAAGGTGCAGGTGACTAATCAGACAGAACGGGCTTTGCATTTATATGCTAATTTTTACGACTGGAATTTGGATGAAAATTTTGAATTGGTGACTCATGAATTGGGCACACTTCCTTCCAGCCTGGATGGATATTTTCGCTTTAATCCTCGTAGGTTCACTCTACAACCAGGTGAGTCCCAAACAGTTCGTTTTACTATTGATATTCCCGAACAAGAGATGGAAAGGGAACGGAGAGGTATTATCTTTTTTGAACAAGAACAAGAAATTGAAGAGGAGGGTGGGGCCACTGTAATCAGTAGGATTGGGACCACAGTATATGTTGTTCCAACCGGACTGGAATTTTCTCTTAATCTGCTGGATATGAAAGTGCTTCGTAATGAAGAGGGTCAGATCTTAATTGCCTATTTAACAGAAAATGATAGTAATCGTCATTTACGCTTTTATTTGAAATATTCCTTAATTAGTTCAGATGGACGACTACTTGAAGATAACAGGATTGAGGAGACAGTACTTTTGCCCGGGATGAGAAGAAGTTTGTCTCATTCTTTGCAAACACAACTGGAACCTGGAGAATATCAGTTGGCGGCTGAATTTTCTTTTCCTAATACAGACGAGAAACTAACACAGACTATTTCATTTAGAGTTAGGTGATTAAAGAATGAGAATACTAGAAAAGATATTATATAATACAGTAGTATTTGTTTTGGCCGGATTGGTTTTGTTAACCTGTTGGATACCAAACTCAGTTTATGCACAAGATTTTTATCCTTCTATTGTTTTATTAAATCTCCAATCGGAGGAGAGGATTGTAAACCAGGATCCCTTTTTTGAAATTTTGGACTATGAAGATTATATTTTACTACCGCTGTCCGCTCTGTCTCAATATCTGGATCTGGAACTGGATTATAAGCGTGAGCAAAATAGGCTTTTTATCTATTATCCCGAAACTGGAGAACGTGTAGAGGTTGATTTTGAGCGAGAAATTTATCCAGATTTCCCAGAATGGAACAGTAGTCCCCCTTATATTTATAAAGGTGACTTTTATGTCAGCAAAGAATTGATTGAGCAGGTAACCGGAGGTTATATTGAGTGGTTGCCACGCCGTCAGGAAGTTATTTTTAATTATGATGGTTTAGCTACCACAGAAGAAGAGGAAGATAAACTAATCAAGGAACGTCCGGAACCATCATCACGTGAACCTGATGTGGTTGGTCCTAGTTTTTCTTTAGGTTCACTGCAATATCAGTCCGGGTTAAGTTACAAAGTGGCTCCCCAGAATGATTTTTCAGAAGGTAATTTGTACTCTAAAAACAATATTTATCTTCACGGTCGGGCTGGCAATTGGGCTTTAAGTTTGGGACAAAAAATTGATTATAATTTTCAGAGCGAAATTTTCCAGATCGAATTCCCCTTAATTAGAGCTGTCAATAGAGAGCATAACCGTGTGTTATTGCTGGGAGATTACAGTGTCAATTTTAAGGACATCAGGGTTAAAGATGACCTGCGAGGTATTTATCTTCAGTATCCTCAACGTCAGCTGTTTGGCGATAATTCCTATACTTCAATAACAGGTGAAGCTGAACCGGGTAGTACAGTTCAGCTGTTTCTCAACGGACAACAGATCGATGAACAGTATATTTATCAGGGTGAGCAGACCTATCATTTTGCTCATATTCTTCTAAAGAGTAACCGGACCAATATTTTTCAGGTTGTTATAAAAGATAAAGAAGGTAAGGTTGTTGAAGAAATTACAGAAAAAATTGCTGGTAGTCCTGATATTTATGAAAAATCAGTAAAGCAGTTCGATTTTTTCTTGGGTAAGGTTCAGGAGGAAACAACTAGTCCAACTGAAAATTATATTGGTGGAATGCAGACCAAATATGCTCTTTCAGAGAACAATTCTATTTTATGGGAGATAGCGGCTAGCCGAGAGGAAGATGAATCAGGTGACTATGAGATTCCGGTAGCTAATCTGCTGAGGTTTGCTCACCGTACTAACTGGCCTCTGGTATTAACAATGGATTGGTTGGCTGGAGGAGATATAAATTCAGGAGATACTTATAGTTTTGATAATCTAAAACACGGTGCTCGTTTCAATGTAATGTATACTTTAAATAGAGGTTATATTTCAGCTGATCTGGATTATATTCCTCCAGGTATTGACGAATATGTGTTGTCTAGTACAGGTGGCCGCGTTGGGCTTGGTGTACAGCGACAGATTAGCAATTCCTGGCTACTTAATATGAGGGCCGACGCTGTTACCTCTATTGAAGATATGCCCGATATGGACATGTACCGAGGTAATTTAGCTTTGAACTATAGAGGCCTTAATAGAAATTCTCTGAATCTGAGTACTGAATACGGCAAGCGGGAACAGATTAATTTCTGGCAGCAGCTAAATGCCTATGAAAGTGACAAGGAATGGCTGTCAGTTTTAGTCGGGGGTAGAACCAGAATTTTAAAGACCGATTTAAATGCAGATTTAGAATATAAAATTGACAGAGTCAACTTTTTAAATACAGAGGAGAGTATACGTTTTGAAACAGCTGATGCCCAAATAGACGCATTTTTTCGGTTGACGGATAATATGAATGCAGCTATACAATTGGATTCAACTACCAACTGGCTAGAGGGTGAACTTCAGGATCAGAATTATAATCTGGATACTAGATTTCGAAGAGGAACAGAAAACACTGTTATCACTCTTGGGTATTATAATGAAAATTACCGGAACGTGAATAGTCAGGAGGTTAATTTTGATGAAAACAGAAGGGAAATGTATGCCGAGGCCCGTTATTTTCCAACCACTGCTTTGACTTTAACAGGTGAACTGCGGGATACCTACTTGCATTTGCTAAATGATGATTATCTTACTGTCAAAGCCGGTATAAATTATGTTAACCGTGAGCAAAATTGGCAGTTGGACTTTAAAGGAAGTTACCTAACACCGGTTGGTCCCCGAGAAACATCTCAGGAGAAACTGACTGTAGAATTAACCAAAGTCTTCTCTAGTGGACAGAAATTATCTCTTGCAGCCAGTCGAGAATACAGTTCTATTTATCAAAATGACCCCTCATATAGTATTTCTTTAAATTTTAGTCACAGCCTGGATTTTTTAAAAGGCAAAATTTCAGGACAGCAGTATACCGGTGCAACCCACCGCTCTGAAATAAGAGGAGTGGTATATCTGGATGAAAAAGGCACAGGTGTCCGTGATGAGAACGATTCCTTGCTATCAGATATAAGTTTATATAGAGAGGGAGCCCGAACAGTTACCAATGAGCGTGGTGAATTTAAATTTAATAATGTCCGCTCAGGTCTACACGAAGTTGGAATTGATTTAGATAATTTAAGTGCTAAATATAATATTATAACTGAAGAAAAAATTGTAAGAATCAGAGAAAATGAAAATATCTACCTTGAATTTGGAGTGACCATGAGTGGAACTGTGTCCGGAAGGGTTTTTGTTGATAGGGATGTGACCGGAACCCGTGAGAAAGATGATGAACCTATGGCAACAATTGGTATAGAAATAGAGGAACTGAGAAAGAAAGTGTATACAAGGAGTGACGGGACATTCTATTTTGAAAAAATTCCTCTTGGGGAATATACACTAACTGTTTTACCTGATTCACTGCCAGCAAATATGAGAGTTTTTGGAGAAGAACAATTTAAAGTAATAGTTACAGAAGATAATCTGGAGATCAGTAATATAGATATTCCATTAGTATATGGAAACAAGAATTAAAGTTAAAAAGAAGGGATAAGGAGAGTGATAAAATGAAAAAAAGATTGTTGATTAGTTTTATTGTTATTATGGCTATGTTGTTTATGTTATCACCGTTAGCAGAGGTAGTGGAAATAGAAAAGGATATTTCTATAACCAAATCAGCTGAACCGCTTTTTTTCAGTGAGATAGGACAGGAAATAGAATATGAAATACTCATTGAGAATACTGGTAATATTAATTTGGATCAAGTCAGAGTAATTGATGAGTTATTGGGTATAGATGAATTGATCGGAAGTATGGCTCCTGGTGAAGAACAGGTGATAACCGCCACCTATATGATTACAGCTGAGGATATGGAACGTGAATATGTTGAAAACACAGCCTCAGTAACCGGAGA
>Ga0306868_1001282_pt1 | contig 13576 bp, 4 predicted proteins | sample AntRauTorckE6832_FD_190411 | JGI IMG/M metagenome (GOLD analysis project Ga0306868, IMG submission 190411) | Saline lake microbial communities from Rauer Islands, Antarctica - Metagenome Torckler E6 #832 (v2) (version 2) | ecosystem: Environmental > Aquatic > Non-marine Saline and Alkaline >... | reverse complement strand
ACACCTTGAAGAGGAAAGACGTTTTAGCAATCACGACCTTGAGCTATTGTTCATGTTTTCCCCACTGGCAGCAACGGCCATAGAAAATGCTAGGTTGTTTGACAAAACCAAAATACTGCTCAGGGAAGCTGAACAGCGTGCTGATGAACTTAACAGAACAAAAGACCAGCTCGTTCAGCAGGAGAAACTCGCCTCCCTTGGCCAGCTTACGGCCGGTATCGCCCATGAAATCAAGAATCCGCTCAACTTCGTAAATAACTTTTCGGAGGTTTCGATTGAAATAATTGATGAAATCCGTGAGGCATACGACTCGTTGAGTCCTGACTCACAGGCAAAAATCGATGCGATGGCTGCTTCCACCAATTCAACATTTAACATTCAAAATTCAAAATTGAATCTGGATGACATCAAGTCAAACCTGGCCAAAATCCACGAACATGGTACACGCGCTGATTCCATTGTAAAATCCATGCTGGAACACAGTCGTGGTGGCACGGGCAAACCTGAACCCACTGATTTAAACAGCCTCGTTAAAGAATATGTGAACCTATCCTTCCATGGCATGCGAGCTTCCAAAAATCCAATCAATGTGGATATGGAATTTGAGCTGGATGAGAAAATTGACGAGGTGCCTTTGATTGCGGAGGATTTTTCGAGGGTGATCATTAATCTATCTAATAATGCGTTTGATGCGATGAGGGACAAGCTCTCTGCTATGGATGAGAAAAACTACTCTCCAAAACTAGTTATTAGAACTCTTAAGAAGGACGAGGTAACTGTCATAGAAATTGCAGATAATGGTTCAGGGATCTCAGAAGATATAAAAGACAAGATTCTACAGCCTTTCTTTACTACAAAAAAGGGTACTGAAGGTACAGGTTTGGGGTTAAGTATTACCAACGATATTATAAAAGCACACGGTGGTTTTTTAGAAGTTTCCACTATCCAAAATGAGGGTACTAGTTTCACCATTAAATTATCCCAAGGTGGATAAATCATGAATAGAAAAAACGGATCAGTATTTAATACGGGAATGCTTTGTTTGGCTATGGGCATCATTATGGCCCCTTCTGTTTCAGCCCAAACAGAGCAAGAGGTTAATCCAACTATCTTTCAAAGTGAGGCTCCATCGCTTCGTTTTGAACATATTGGTCTTGGGGAAGGCATGAAGCAAGCCAGTGCAAACACCATTATGCAAGACAGCAAAGGATTTCTCTGGATTGCCACACAAGGCGGCCTGCATCGCTATGATGGGCACGAATTCAAAGTGTACCAACAAACACCTTTTGATACGACTTCCCTTTCAGAAAACTGGGTATGGGGAATGGCTGAATCAAAAAATGGTGATATCTGGGTTACCACTGAGGGTGGAGGTCTTAACCGTTTAGACCAAGCTACCGGACAGTTTAAAAAGTATTCTAATGACCCCGATGATTCTACAAGTATCTCCAGTGACAGAACTTTTATGCCCTTTGAAGATAGCCGAGGAGACCTTTGGGTTGGAACATTTGATAGTGGTCTGAATCGCCTGCGCGCCGGGGAAGACGGTAAATTTATCCGGTATGCTCATATTCATGATGACCCAACTACCATCTCAAGTCATACTGTATATTGGATCAATGAAGATGCAGAGGGTTTTATTTGGACAGGTGGTAATAACGGACTAACGAGAATAAATCTTGAAACCGAAGAAATCACCCGTTTTCTATTCGAACCGGATGCATTAGAGAGGTATGGAGATCCGGAAAATGTACAGGATCAACACCTCACAGATGAACCCGGTATTCTTTGGTTAGCCACCGGAAATGGGCTAGTACATCTGAATAGTATAACGGGTGATCTTGAACGATACCTGATTGCTCCGAATGATGGCGACAATATCAACCCGCTTAATTTTCTGCATCAGGTAGTACCTGATCCCGATAACCCTAATGTGTTATGGGTTGGCGGACCGGGAACCGGAGTAGCTCGTTTTGACATGACAACACAATCCTTTACCTCCTATAGGAATAACCCGAGGGATTCTCACAGTCTTAGCGAAAATTTCGTTCAATCTTTGTATGCCGATCGCTCTGGCACTATTTGGGTGGGAACCGCTACAGAAGGCCTGGAAGCTTTTAACCCCGGAGCCGTAAACTTTACACATCTTAAGAATGATCCCGATGATGACCAAAGTATTGCCCCCGGTATTGTTTGGGGTGTGTATGAAGATACAGAAGGTACGCTATGGGTTGGTTCTGATATTGGGGCTGCCGGTGACATTCTAACTGAGTTTGACATAAATTCCGGAAAGACAAATCGTTATACATTCAATCCTGATGATTCTACAACCATCCTCTTTGGATCAATAAGAGTTTTTACGGAAGATGCAGATGGAAATTTTTGGGTAGGCGGCGGCGGAGGGCTCAACCTATTCAATCGTTCAACAAAAAAGGCAACTCGGTTTCGCCACCCTCAGCTTGAAGAAAACCGGGGTCGCAATGCTCTTTTTGGTATCGCACCTACTGCCGCAGACCAAAACATGCTTTGGATTGCCAGCATTGGCGGTCTTGATCGTTTTGATACCAGAACGGGACAATACCAGCATATTGCTTTACCAAAAGAAGAGTTAGGGCTCGAATTTGACCCACCCATCCTAAGTTTGCACCAAGATGCCCGGGGTATTCTTTGGGCAGGTTCAACCCAGGGATTGATTCGGATTACGCCTGAAGCAGAAGCCACCATTGCTTCTACCTATAATCCCAAAGACACCACTACTATTAACATTAACCAGATATCAGCCATTGCTCAGCTAGAAAATGACCCCAACATTCTTTGGCTGGGTATGCAAAACGGAGGGTTAAACCGTTTTGATATTACAACAAATACAGCCACACATTTTACCGAAGAAGACGGCCTTGCCAGTAACACCATTTATGGGCTGCTTACAGACAAAAATAATACCCTTTGGATGAGTACAAACGGTGGTATTTCCAACTTTGACCCTGAAACTGAAACATTCCGTAACTATGGGTTAGATGATGGATTGATGGCACTCGAGTATGACCAAAACGCTTATTTTAAAAGCAAAGATGGAGTAATGTATTTTGGAAGCGGTAAAGGCGTTACCGCTTTTGTTCCGGAACAACTTCACATAAATGAAATTCCACCTCAGCTTGCGCTAAGTGATTTTAGGATCTTCAATAAATCCGTATCTATTGGTCCTGACTCTCCACTCAAAAAGCCTTTGAGCGAAACCAATAAAATTATCCTTCCATACAACCAAAATGAGGTCTCCTTTGATTATGTAGCACTTCATTTTGCCAATCCTAAAGGGAATACGTATTCCTATCAAATGGAAGGCTTTGATCCTGAATGGGTAGATGCCGGAAGTAAAAGAACTGCAACTTACACCAATCTACCTGAAGGTGAATATACCTTTAAAGTAAAGGCAGCTAATGCCGATGGTATCTGGAATAATGAAGGAGTATCTGTGAATCTTACCATTCTACCCCCTTGGTACCGAACCTGGTGGGCCTATGGATTAGGAATTGGAATGATTGGATTTGTGGTTTTCGGAGCAGATCGCCTGCAACGAAGCCGAATGTCTATAAAAGAGCAAGAGCGCCAGACTTTAAGAGAAGCGGAACTCCGAGCTGAAGCCGAGAACAAGCGCCGATCAGACACAGAACAACTCAGCCAGATTGGACGAGCTATTACCTCTACCCTTTCTGTAAATAAAATCATTGAAACAGTTTATGAAAACGTGAATACTCTTATGGATGCGTCTATCTTTGGAGTAGGCATTTATAATAAGGAACATAACAGGCTTGAATTTCCTGCCACCAAAGAGAAAGGCAAGATGCTATCGCCCTTTGTCAACGATTTGGATGAAGACGATCGGCTGGCCGTGTATTGCTTTAAGAAGAAAGAAGAAATCATTATAGGTGACTATGCCACAGAGTATAAAAAATATGTGAAATCCTACATCGCCCCTGTCGAAGGAGAGGAATCAAAATCAATACTCTATCTTCCTTTGGTGCAGAAAGACCGGGTCATTGGGGTTATTACTACTCAAAGTTTCAACAAAGATGCCTACTCCCCTTATCATGTAAACCTTTTGAGAAACCTTGCTACTTATGCAGCCATCGCTCTGGATAATGCTTCAGCCTACCGTAGATTAAACGCTACCTTAAGCGAGCTTCAAACTATGCAGCAGCAGCTGGTACAACAAGAAAAATTAGCCTCTCTTGGGCAGCTGACCGCCGGCATTGCGCATGAGATCAAAAATCCGCTTAATTTCGTGAATAACTTTTCGGAACTGAGTATGGAGTTGATTGAGGAAGTAAGGGAGGAGCTGTCAGCGTTCAGCCGTCAGCTCTCAGTAAGAAAAAGTGACGGTATAGAAAAGGAGAAGTCCCCCTTAGAAGAGGGCGGTTCTTCAGATGAAGGACCGGGGGATGTGAGTCAGGTGGAAGATGCCCTGGAAATCTTAGACAATATCGAGGCCAACCTCCGTAAAATCCATGAGCATGGCTCGCGTGCCGATAGTATTGTAAAATCTATGTTACAGCACTCACGTGGAGGCTCCGGCAATATGGAGCCTACCGACTTAAATGCTTTGGTCAAAGAATATGTAACCCTCTCCTTCCACGGAATGCGAGCTTCAAAAAATCCCATCAATGTAGATTTGCAGTTCGAGCTTGATCATGATATTGATAACGTACCGTTAATTGCAGAAGATTTTTCGCGTGTAATTGTGAACCTGTGCAATAATGCCTTTGATGCCATGCGGGAGAAATTGAGTGAAAAGCAAAAAGGGAAGGGTGAAAAGTATTCTCCCAAATTAAAGATTAGCACCAAATCCAAAAACGGCAAGGTGGGATTTGAAATTGAAGATAACGGGCCTGGAATTCCTGAGGAAATGAAGGATAAGATTCTCCAGCCGTTTTTTACTACCAAGAAGGGGACTGAAGGTACAGGTTTGGGGTTAAGTATTACCAACGATATTATAAAAGCACACGGTGGGCAATTAGAAATTAAAACCGAGGAGGGAAATGGAAGTGTGTTTGTTATTTCTCTTCCAACTGTCTGAACCACAGATTTGCATTGAATAAAGGATGACACGAATGATTAGAATGAAAATAAAAACCATTCCTGTCCCGTAAGGACAAACACTATTTATGAAATTCCTAAATCTGTTTAATCCATGATCCAGACAACCAACGATATCATAAAAGCCATTGGGGTTTAGTTGAGAATTATATCCCTAAAAAGTGTACTATCATCACTGTTCACGGTGAAATTAAATAACCGTTCATAAATGAAAACGATATGAGCAATAAAAAAACACCTAAAACTTTAGTCGGGCTTAAACAACGTGAAGCTGAATTAGCTGTAATCAGCGAAGTTCAAAAAGCACTGCTTGAGCAAAAAGATCTACAGCAGATTTATCAACTGGTTGGGGATCATATCAAGGGTTTATTCGATGCTCAGGTAACGGGAATCTATACTTTTGATCACGATAGTCAGCGCGAACACTTTCAATATTTGTTTGAAGATGGAGAACAGATCTTTCCGGAATCACGGCCTTTAAATAATGTTCGCAAATGGATTATCGACAACAAATCTATTTTGCACATTAATGAAAATGCCGATGATGCCATTAATGAAATTACCGGGGAAAAGCTGTCAGCTGTTCCAGGCACCCGCCTTCCTAAAACCCTTCTTTTTGTACCCCTGATGGTTGGTGACAACGTAATGGGTTGTGTCAGCCTGCAGAATCTGGATCGTGAACATGCCTTTTCAGATTCGGATGTGCAATTACTCAGCACCCTTTCCAACAGTATGAGTGTAGCCCTGGAAAATGCCCGCCTTTTTAATGAAACCGAGCAGCGAAATGCGGAGTTAGCTGTGATCAATAGCGTGCAGCAAGGACTTGTAGCCGAAATGGACTTGCAAGGCATTTATGATCTTGTCGGGGATCGCGTGAGAAATTTATTTGATTCACAGGTAACGCTAATCGCTACTTTCAACAATGACTCGCAGAAAGAAGATTTTAAATATTTATTTGAAGACGGAGAACGTTTTTACCCGGAACCCCGTCCTTACGACAAAATCAGAAAGCACCTGCTTGCAAGTAAAGAATTACTTCTTATTAATTCTGAAGCCGATCAGCGGATAGAAGAAATTACAAACGAAAAACATACTGCTGTACCAGGCACTAAATTGCCCAAATCATTGCTTTATGTGCCTTTAATGATTGGTGAAACAGTAAATGGATATGTAAGCCTTCAAAACCTGGATCGTGAATTTGCCTTCAGTGAATCGGATGTTCAGCTTCTCCGAACCCTTGCCAACAGTATGAGTGTGGCCCTGGAAAATGCCCGCCTATTTAACGAAACCGAACAGCGGAATGCGGAGTTGGCTGTGATCAATAGCGTGCAGCAAGGACTTGTAGCCGAAATGGATATGCAGGGCATTTATGACCTAGTGGGAAATAAGATCAGGGATCTTTTTGATTCTCAGGTTACGGCTATTGCCACTTTCAATCATGAAAGTAAAACAGAAAACTTTCAGTATATTTTTGAGAATGGGAAACGCGTCAGCCCTGATCCCCGTCCGTATGACAAAATCCGACAACGCCTGATCAACACTCAAAAACTGATCAATATTGAAGAAAATACCCTGGAAGCCATTACAACTATTACCGGAAAAGCTCCTAAAGCGGTTCCCGGAACCGGCTTTCCAAAGTCTATGGTATTTGTCCCTCTTATAGTCGGCGATACTGTTCGGGGATATGTCAGCCTTCAGAACCTGGATCGCGAGCATGCTTTTTCAGATTCAGATGTTCGCCTTTTAGAAACACTTGCCAACAGCATGAGTGTAGCCCTCGAAAATGCCCGGCTATTCAATGAGACCGAGCAGCGGAATGCTGAGCTGGCCGTTATAAATAGTGTACAGCAGGGCCTTGTTGCCGAAATGGATATGCAGGGTATTTATGATTTAGTGGGTGATCGTATTCGTAACCTTTTTGATGCCCAGGCAACGGGGATTGTAACCTTCAACCATGAAGAAAAAACTGAATTTTGGACTTATTTATTTGAAGATGGAGACCGGCTTTATCCAAGTGCACGTTCTTACGACAAGCTGAGAGCTAAAATCATTAAAGAAAAAACTCCGTTGCTCATCAATGAAAAGGCGGCAGAAGAAACAGCAAAAATAAATGAAAAGCCCTTTAAACCGGTCCCTGGCAGCAGAGTTGCACAATCGGTTTTATATGTTCCAATGGTGGTTGGGGGTTCCGTTCGCGGCTATGTAACATTGCAAAATCTTGACCGGGAAAATGCTTTTTCAAGCTCTGATGTAAGCCTGCTAAATACGCTGGTCAACAGTATGACGGTTGCCATTGAAAACGCTCGCCTGTTCAATGAAACCAACCGGCTGCTGGCTGAAACCGAACAGCGAAATGCAGAACTTGCCGTCATTAACAGCGTGCAAGAAGGGCTGGTGCGTGAAATGGATATGGAAGCTATCTACAGTCTGGTTGGAAATCGTATTTGTGAAGTGCTCAACACTCAAACCATGCTCATACGCACCTTTGATCATGAAGCCGGATTGGAACATTGGGAATTCGCCATTGAAAACGGCGAGCGATTTTACAATAAACCGAGACCTTTCATTTGGGCAAATGAGCACATAATAAAATCCAAAGAACCTCTTTTAATCAATGAAGATTATGTAGCTACTTCAATAAAATATGGCGGCAAAGGGGTTACAAAAGGGTTACCTCCTAAATCAGCTATTTTTGTGCCCATGCTTGTTGGAGATAAAGTGATGGGTTCTATTAGCCTTCAAAATGTTGAAAAAGAAAATGCTTTTACGGAATCAGATGTCCGTCTGCTAAATACATTGGTCAATAGTATGACGGTGGCTCTTGAAAACGCCCGCTTGTTCAATGAGACCAACCGGCTGTTGGCTGAAACCGAACAGCGAAATGCAGAACTTGCCGTCATCAACAGCGTGCAGGAGGGCTTGGTGCGTGAAATGGATATGGAAGCTATCTACAGTTTGGTTGGCGACCGAATTTGCGAGGTACTGAATACATCCACCATGCTTATTCGGACATTCGATCATGAAAAAGGGCTTGAAACCTGGGAATATGCCATTGAAAACGGTGACCGGCTTTACCAGGATCCTAGACCGTTTATTTGGGCTAACGAGTATTTGATCAAAAACAAAGAATCAATTCTGATCAATGAAGATTATATAGAAACTGCCAAAAAGTACGGAGACACCGATGACGGTATAAGTAAAGGACTGGCTCCTAAATCAGCTATTTTTGTCCCAATGGTTGTAGGTGACAAGGTGGTGGGATCCATCAGCCTTCAGAATGTGGTAGAGGAACATGCTTTCACCGATTCAGATGTGCGGCTGCTCACTACCCTCACAAACAGTATGAGTGTAGCCATTGAAAACGCCCGGCTGTTTAACGAGACAACACGACTTCTTGCTGAGACAGAACAGCGTAACGCTGAGCTTGCTGTCATCAACAGCGTACAGGAAGGCCTGGTACGCGAAATGGATATGGAAGCGATTTACACCTTGGTTGGGGACCGGGTTTGTGAAGTATTAAACATCCAAAAAACGCTGGTAATCCGGACTTTTAATAAAGAAAAGGAAATCGAAAACTGGGAATATGCTGTTGAGAACGGAGAGCGCCTTTACCTTGAACCCAGACCTTTGAAATGGGCAAATAAACACCTTATCAAAACAAAAGAACCGCTGCTCATAAATGAAGACTATATTGAAACAGCAAAAAAATATGGCGACACAGAACAAGGTGTAAGCAAAGGGCTCCCACCAAAATCTGCCATCTTTGTGCCCATGATTGTCGGGGACTCTGTGATTGGTTCTGTGAGCCTCCAAAACGTAGATATAGAAAATGCCTTCAGTGATTCTGATGTACGTCTGCTCAGTACACTAACCAACAGTATGAGCGTTGCTGTCGAAAATGCCCGCCTTTTCAATGAAACCACCCGTCTGCTTGCCGAAACTGAACAACGAGCGGCTGAGCTTCAAACGGTAAACAATATCAGTAAAGCCATTGTATCCCAGCTTGAAGTAGATGCCTTAATGAAACTGGTAGGTGAACAAATGCGGGAAACATTCAAAGCTGATATTGTTTACCTGGCCATTCACGACCAGAAGTCAAACATGCTCCACTTCCCATACTATCACGGTGATTCCTCCGAATCCAGACCATTTGCTAACGGAATTACGGAAAAGATTATCCTGAACAAGGAGCCTATCTTGTTGAATCATGACCTGGAAGAAGCTTACGATAAGATCAAGGCGGAGAAAAAAGGAGAAATGGTTGAATCTTATCTTGGGGTTCCCATTATGGCCGGGAATAAATCGCTTGGGGTAATCAGTGTTCAAAGTAAAGAACAGGGAAATCGTTTCAGCGAAAGTGATCAACGGCTGCTTACCACGATTGCAGCCAATGTGGGAATTGCCATGCAAAACGCCGAAGCCTATCAAAAGCTTCAAGCAGTTCTTAACGACTTACGCTCTGCACAAGAACAGCTGGTTCAGCAGGAAAAACTTGCCTCGCTGGGACAACTTACCGCCGGCATTGCCCATGAGATCAAAAATCCGCTCAATTTTGTGAATAATTTTTCTGATCTAAGTATTGAACTGATTGCGGAAGTACGGGAAGAGCTTGCCAAAATGAGCACCCATTCGGAAGAAGCCGATGATATTCTAACGGATATTGAACAGAACCTTCAAAAAATACACGAACATGGAACCCGGGCCGATGGCATTGTGAAATCCATGCTGCAACACAGCCGGGGAGGTTCCGGTAAAATGGAACCAACAAATATTAATGGGCTAATTAAGGAATATGTAAACCTGTCTTTCCACGGAATGCGAGCTAGTAAAACCCCGATCAATGTAGATTTGCAGTTTCAGCTCGATGATTCAGTACAAGAAGTGCCAATGATTGCCGAAGATTTTTCACGTGTAATCGTAAACCTATGCAATAACGCCTTTGACGCAATGAGGGATAAGTTGGTGGGTGACGAAGGGCGATCTACCAACGGGGCCTACCTGCCCAAACTTACCATCCGGACCCGTCAAAAAGACAATACGATCTCCATCGATATAGAAGACAACGGGCCTGGAATTCCAGAGGAGATGAAGGATAAGATTCTGCAGCCCTTTTTCACAACTAAGAAGGGAACGGATGGAACCGGCTTAGGTTTATCGATCACAAATGACATTATAAAGGCTCATGGGGGTACCATAGTAATTGATTCTAAGCCGGGACTAAGTACCATATTCAAAATAGAATTAACAAATAATAAAAATAATGGGTGATACAATGAGATTTCTAGTAGTAGATGATGAACGGGATGTGGAGATGTTATTCCGACAGAAATTTAGAAAAGAAGTTCGAAGTGGCCTTATTGAACTGGAATTCGCCTTTTCAGGAAATGAGGCTATTGAGATCCTCAAAAGTAATGATCCACCTGAGGTAGTGTACATTTTCTCGGATATCAACATGCCGGGAATGTCTGGATTGGAACTGTTGGAAAAAGTGAAATCAGAATTTCCTGACATCAAAGTAAGTATGATATCGGCTTATGGCGATCAGGAAAACTATGATAAAGCTATGGAGTCGGGGGCAAGGGCCTTTTTCACGAAGCCTATAGACTTTGATATGCTAAAAGAAGAGATCAATCAATTACTTGATCAATAAAAAATAAATATAAAAAACGGGTTATAAAGATATGGAACAGCATAGAATTTTAGTAGTAGACGACGAGCCGGATCTGCAAATGCTTATTTTGCAGCGGTTTCGCAAACAGATCAAAGATGATACCTACGATTTTTGTTTCGCTGAAAACGGCGAAGAGGCTCTCACTATGCTTAGGGATTCTAAGGATATCTCGCTTGTACTTTCCGACATCAACATGCCGAAAATGGATGGGTTAACATTTCTGACAGAAGCTCAAAAACTGGAAAACCCCATGTTCAAGACCGTGATCGTTTCGGCCTATGGAGATATGGATAACATCCGAACGGCTATGAACCGAGGTGCCTTTGACTTCGTTACAAAACCCATCGACTTTAGCGACCTCAATACCACCATTGAAAAAACACTGCGCGAAATTCAACTGATCTATGATGGTGTTCAGCACAAGAAAACGCTGGAAGCAGTTCATACCGATCTTGAAACGGCCGCACGCATCCAAAAGAAAATGCTGCCTCAAACTTTCCCTCCTTTTCCAGATCGCAATGAGTTTAGCATTTATGGAGAAATGCATACCGCCAAACAAGTGGGGGGAGATTTCTATGATTTCTTTTTGCTAGACGAGCACCACCTTGGATTCGTTATTGCCGATGTATCCGGTAAAGGCGTTCCTGCCTCTTTATATATGGCGGTATCGCGGACTATGCTTAAAGCCATTGCCTCTCAAATTGAAGATCCTGCTGAATGCCTTTCTACCGTCAACACCATGTTAATTCCTGAAAGTGATCTTACCACTTTTGTCACTGCTTTTTATGGAGTATTGGATACCCGAACAGGAAAGGTCAAATATTGCAATGGCGGACATAATCTACCCTACATTATTCGGGAAGATGGCACTGTTGAGGAAGTTGAAAATACCAATGGTTTGTTACTTGGCAAGATCGAACCGATTGAATTTGAGACTAAAGAATTCACCCTAAAGCCGGGTGAAAAAATTATGATGTTCACCGATGGGGTTACGGAAGCCACTGCTGAAAATGGTGACATGTATGAAGAACCACGCCTTGAAGCATTTTTGGCCAAGCACGCTGAAGACGATCTTAATAAGTTAATCCGAAGCCTGGTTGTTGATGTTCTGAAATTTATGGGCAAAGCAGATCAATCTGATGATATCACCATGCTTTCAGTTGGGTATAATGGTAATAATTGAGGCGATATATATTCAATACAGCTCCCAACCCATAAAAGATTGTCTTTGCGAGGAGAATACGATGCATAATGTAGGTTTGATTAATCGAACGACGCGGCAATCTCTTTAATACAACTTAAAAAGCTGAACAACGAAATAGTGGTGAGTAGGTAGCTATGATTAAACAGATTGCCACAGGATTTACTCACTATCGTTCGCTGAATCCTTCGCAATGACTGTGTTGTGGTGAGGATGTTTAAATACAAACCGCCAACCCATAGAAGCCTGTCTTTGCGAGGAGAATACGATGCATAATGCAGGCTTAGTAAATCGAACGACGCGGCAATCTCCCTAATACAGCTTAAAAAGCTGAACAACGAAATAGTGGTGAGTAGGTAGCTACGATTAAACAGATTGCCACAGGATTTACTCACTGCCGTTCGCTGAATCCTTCGCAATGACTGTGTTGTAGCGGGTTTTTATGCCACTTCATAAACATAAAAAAGTCTCACCTGCTTGGCCGATGAGACTTTATAGGTTTATAAAAATTCAAGGATATCAGTTTTCCAAACTCAACCCGGCCTCCAGGGCTTTTTCGAGGCGGACTTGTACTTCACGTAAGTGAGCTTCGGTATAAGCATCGAAATTGTAAGGTGGACTTAATCGGCGGTTAATGCGCTCGCTTAAATCACGTAACTGAGCTCTTGCTACCGAACGGGCATCAGCCGGCATATTGGATGGGGCATCAGTTACGATCCCAATCATTTCATCCAGATAAGCACGCTGCAGATCGCGACGGTTGCTCATGATATTGTCACCAGGAGCCGACCAAACCTCATTCCAAATTGCATTGGTAAGTGTGCTCATTAACTCAGGTATAGTCACCGTATTTTCAGCTCCAAACTTCACTTCCGTATCACGGATTCGCTCAAGTCTGGTTCCGTTAAGTAACTGGCTTAATAGCGAAGATTGAACTCCAATCAAATTCTGATGCAAAGGGTAATCAATTCTTCCTCCATAAGTATCAGAATTCCCCCAATGGCTCCAACGGTTTGCACCAAACTGCTGATACAATTCCGGGGATAACTCAAAAGCATCTTCTGCAAATGCATAGTCGATGATCATATTTAAAGCCTCTTCCTGTTTCTCTTTTTCGATAGCGACAAACGGCATTCGACCATCTGGGTCTCCCACATGATCACGATACTGATATTGTCCTCCAATATATTTCACGGCCGGTGCTAAGGCTCTTGTATACTGAAAGAAATACGTATTGAAAAGATCGGTTGCTTCATAATATGGCACATTATCTGCGAGTACTACTTTTGGGAGTTCAGGAATAAGCTCCTTAATTAAATCAGCACGATTTTTACCCCATGCCAGAGGATCTGCACCGAGGTCAAACACGTTTACATGCGGGTCAATAGCTGAGGAGCCACGGGCATCTCCATCTGTTCCGTAGGCATGGCCCGGTTGAGCGGCCTGACGGGCAAGTTCTTTTGATCTCTCTGAATCTGGAGTATATCCCACACTTACCACCCAGCTATCGTAAGTGCCAACGCCGGGGTTATAGTAATACCCATCGTCTTCCATACTCTCAGGAGAAATATTCACCGTTGGATATTCCATAGCTGAACTGAACACTCCCC
>Ga0306868_1001274_pt1 | contig 13658 bp, 14 predicted proteins | sample AntRauTorckE6832_FD_190411 | JGI IMG/M metagenome (GOLD analysis project Ga0306868, IMG submission 190411) | Saline lake microbial communities from Rauer Islands, Antarctica - Metagenome Torckler E6 #832 (v2) (version 2) | ecosystem: Environmental > Aquatic > Non-marine Saline and Alkaline >... | reverse complement strand
ATGTCCGCACCGAGGCAATACAGAAGATACCAGAATATTCCCTTCCGGCGGTAGACTATAGCAATATGACACCAGGGGAAAGTAATGGAAAATTCAGCAAGGTGGAAGATTATGTAGTTAAGCACGAGGCTGAGAATAGTGATATCCGCAAATTAATTAAGGTTAGAGATATTATTCGGACTTGCTATGAGAGTTTGACTATTGAGCAAAAGCGGATAACCAGATATATCTACTTTGAAAAAATGAGCCATGTTCAGTGCAGTTTCAAAATGCAATTATCAGAGCGAACAATCTGGGAGAGAAAAAAGAAAGTATTGGAGGACTTGAAAGAAGCGGGAATTATGAGGGCATGGGATATATGGGAGAAAATTAATTAATTGCGATAGATTTGCGACAAATTTGCGGGAAAATTGCCTGTTAGCATTGCGAATATGTGATATGCTTATATTATGAAATAAATATAAGAAATTAACTTACACTTGAAAAGTAAGATTGAGACGGCGAATAGGTGTCAATAGACTCTGAAAAGGAAAGCGGGTTAGGAGTCATTTATCTGGCTGGATAAATCCCCTTGATTGAGCAGGTGAGACTTCTGAAACTGCGAATGCAATGTAGGAAGTTGTCGACCCTGCTTTTTGTTATGCACTAAGTGGTTATAGTTAAGGGTTTTATATTGCCTGCAGAAAAAAGAGAAGGGGGAGATTATAGAGGGGGTAGAGGTTATGTAGTTTATTATAATTACTTATAAGCAATACAAAGGTGGGAAAATGGTACCAAAAAAGTTATTAACTACAATTAAATCTGGTGATGTAAAAAAGTTTTATAAGTCAACTATCTGGAAACATAAACGGCAGGAGATATTACAGAGAGATAATTTTGAATGCCAGAAATGTAAAAAAGAAGGAAAGTATTCTGAAGCAAAAATAGTTCATCATATTAAACATTTGAAAGAGTTTCCTGAGTTGGCCTTGAAAGATAATAATTTATTGTCGGTATGTGGGGCATGTCATAATGTATTGCATCCGGAGAAAAACTTTAAGGCTAATCAAGCGAAGAAGAAGGAACCGATAACTCCTGAGAGGTGGTAGAGATGTTAGGAAAAAAAGTTGCTAAGAATGTTAAGAAGTATAGGAAAGAGAGAGGGTTGACTCAGAAAGAATTGATAAAGAAGTAAGAGAAGAATATTATCATAGATATTTAAAAGAAGTTGAAGGAAATAATAAAAAATGTTAATATAACCCCTCCCGGGTCAGAAAAATAGCTTTTTTCACAGAAATCTAGGGACCGAGGAGGGAATACGACAAAACAAAAATTTTAATTTTTTTCACATGAGGTGTAGGGGGTGTGGTGGATGCCAAAAAGAGATAAAATAAAAAAAGATTTGCTCGACCAGTTAGAGAAGGATGGGATCCACGGTGAATACTTTGTTGACTTGGTTGAAGATTACATGAGCCTCTGGGACATCAAGAATGAATTAATCGAAGATGTAGAGGAAAAAGGTGTCAGTATTCGTTATCAAAACGGCGAAAATCAATTCGGTTATCGTAAAAATGATTCAGTGACCAACTTACACAAAACCAATACCCAGATGCTTAAAATACTTGATCACCTCGGCCTCAAACCCAGCAAGCACGAAGACAAAAAAAATATCCCGGATGAAATGTAAACCAATAATCCTGGTCAGGAGGTGGTGATGATGTAGTGGGTTACAAATACCACAAATATATTGATACTTACATGGAGAAAATTCGAGAAGAAGAAATTCCGGCCTGTAAAGAGTTAAAACAGGCCCTGGATTATATAGAAAATAAACTTGATGATCCTGATGTAATTATTAAGTCTGATATGATTGACAAGGCAGTTGAAATAATAGAAAAATACTTTGGTTACAAGCTTCTGGACTGGGAGCTTTTTATAATTGCATTAATACATGCTTATTATAAATCTGATGATGACATAGTTTTTGACGAATTCTTTATTATGATGGGCCGGGGAAACGGCAAAAATGGCTTTATATCTGCACTTATATTTTACTTATCTACTCATTATCACGGAGTCGAAGGTTACAATGTTGACATTGTTGCCAATAATGAAGACCAAGCCAAAACCTCCTTTTTTGATGTTCACGGAATCCTTGAATCTCACGAGGACAAACTAAAACATTTTTATTACTGGACTAAAGAAAAAATAACTAATCTTAAAACTAATTCTTATATTCAATATAATACCTCAAATGCTAAAACTAAAGATGGTAAAAGAACAGGGTGTTTAATATTTGATGAAATACATCCTTTTGAAGATTATGAGGATATAAAAGTTTTTACCTCTGGTTTTGGCAAAAGGAAACATGCTAGAACTTTTTATATTACTACAGATGGCTATGTTCGTGGTGGCGTTCTGGATGATTATAAAGATATGGCGAAGCGGGTTCTTGATAGAGAAATAAATGAGCTTGGTTTTCTTCCATTAATCTACAAAATAGATAAAAAAGAAGAAGCTGCAAATGAGGATATGTGGATTAAGGCTTGCCCTTCCATTGAACATTTCCCTGAATTATATAAGGAAATGAAAAAAGAAGCCGTTAAGATGGAATATCAACCACATATAGCCCAAGAGTTTCTCACTAAGAGAATGAACTTCCCGGCGGAAGATAACTTTACAGTCGTGGCCCCTTGGGAGAAAATAAAAGCTACCAATCAATTGATACCTTATGAAGAATTGGAAGATTTAGAGTGTATTGGTGCTGTTGACTATGCTCGAACTACAGATTTTGCGAGTTGTGGACTGTTATTCAAATACAAAGGTAAAAGATATTGGCTCGAACATACTTTTGTTTGTCATAAAGCGTTGGAAATAGAAAGCAGGCAAATTAAATTTCCAGTTAAAGAAATGGTGGATAAGGGATTAATAACGATAATTAATAGAGATGTAATTTCAGCAAGTGACATTTCAAATTGGTTTTTAGAAAAGGCTAAAAAGTTTAATATAAAAATGATTAGTTGTGATAGTTACAGATCTAGTTTATTGGAAAGCGAGTTCAAAGAAAAAGGTTTGCCTCTGGAAACTGTAAGAAGTGGGCCGGCTACACATGCTAAGGTGCACCCTTTAGTGGAACAGATATTTGCTGGAGAAACTTTAGTATTTGGGGACAACCCAACTATGCGGTGGTATGTGAACAATACATATACTGAGACAGACCAAAAAGGTAATACCACATATCTGAAAATAGAACCTAAAACCCGGAAAACAGATGGTTTTTTTGCCTTAGTTCATGCACTTACTCAGGATGGAGAATTGCAAGAGCCGAACAACAATGTTATGGATTTTGAAGTTTATACATATTAGTATTTACAGGAGGTGATTATTTGATTATATGGGACTGGTTCAAAGAACAATTTAATAAAACTAGCAACACTCTAGAGCTTGACATGGTTTTGAGTAGTTTAGCTGCAGAAACTTTTTATATGGAACTAGCAGTACAGGCCTGTACTAATTTAATTGCAAATGCAGTCTCCCGGGCTGAATTTATTACTTTTGAAGAGGGAGAAGAAGTCAAAAAAGATAATTATTACTTGCTAAACGTAGAACCGAACCCGAATAAATCAGCTTCTAAATTCTGGCGTGATGTAATTAGTAGAATGATTAGAGATAATGAAGCTCTGGTTATCCAGCAGGATGGTTATTTTTATTGTGCTGATACTTTCAGTCTTGAAAAAAAAGCTTTTAAAGATTATAGGTATGAGAATATTACAATAGATAATTTTGACTTAAACAATAAATACTATGAACCGGATGTATTTCATTTTGAGTTACACAATGATGAAATCAAAAAAGTTTTAGATAGATTAAACAAATCATATGCAAAACTTGTTGCAGCCAGTCAAGACAATTATAAGAGAAATAATTCCCGGAAAATAACAGTAGAAGTACCAACTAATTACCCGGAAACAGAAGAAGCCCAAAACAAACTAAAAGATTTATTTCAAAATAAATTTAAAGATTTCTTTGATGCAGACGGGGGAGCAGTTATTCCTCTCTATAATGGAATAGAAGTTGATGAATTAGAGAGCAATATTGGGGTAAAAGGAGGTGCTGATAACTCTGAAATAAGGAGTTTTATTGATGATATATTTGATTTTGTCGCTATGGGATTTCAGGTGCCACCGCAATTATTGAAAAGTGAAGTCCAGGACCTGACAGAAGTTATTAATTCCTTCTTAACCTTTTGCGTTAACCCAATAGCTGAAACAGTAGATGATGAAATTAATCGTAAGTTATACGGGAAAAGTTATTATCTTAATAATACATACACTAAAGCTGATACCAGTAATATCAAAGCTGTTGATATAACTAATATTGCAAATTCGCTTGAAGTGTTAACCAGAATTGGTGGTTATTCTATTGATGATACATTGAAAAAATTAGGTAAAGAACCAATTAATAACGAATGGAGCCAGGCAAGGTGGATGACGAAGAACTATCAAGAAGTAGAAAAAAGATATGATTCAGATGACTAAATTAAGGAGGTGAATCAGTGGATAAAGAAAATTTACCAGAAATCGAAACTAGATTAGAAGTAAAAAATCAGACAAATGAAGATAGTCCTGCAGAACTTTTTATTTATGGACGAATCAGACAAACTTTCCCATGGGAGAATGAAGATGATGATACTCATATTTCTGCTAAAGCAGTAAAAAATAAATTAAATGGAATTTCAAAAGATAAAAGCCTTGATGTTCATGTAAATTCTCCAGGTGGTGAAGTTTTTGAAAGTATAGCTATTAGAAACCTGTTAGTTCAGCATGAAGGTGAAGTAAAAATAATTATAGACGGACTGGCTGGATCTGGTGCCAGTTTTATTGCTACAGCTGGTCATGTAGTCATGTTTAAGTCCTCAATGCAAATGATACATAAAGCCTGGGGAATGTGCATTGGTAATGCAGATGACATGATAAAAATGGCAGAAGATCTTGAAAAAATAGATGATTCTATTTTAGCCAGCTACATGGAAAAATTTGTGGGAGAAGAGGAAGAGCTAAAAGATTTAATAGCTGAGGAAACCTGGTTAACTGCAAAAGAAGCTCTAACTTTTGGACTTGCTGATGAAATTTGGGAAGATGAAGATGTTGAGGATGACGAGGATGAGGAAGAAGAACCACAGGGAAGTGTGAAAGAAAATTTATTCTTAAAATATCAAAATAAAACTAAAAAGAATAAGAAAAGCAAACCAGACAATAAAGAGTCTGGTCTTTTTAATATTTTTAAAAATAATTAGGAGGTATTCGCCGTGAAAAATGAAGATTTAAAAAATAAAGAAGAACTTGAAATTAAAAATGACATGAAAGAAGCTATTGAAGAAGGTAATAGTGAAGCTTTTGTAGCTGCACAGACAGCGTTAGCAAAGAGTATTGAAAACAGAATATTAGAAGAAGCCAAAAATGCCAGAAAAGAAGGCATTTTAAGCGAACTTGATAAAGAAATTATGTCAAAACGCGGGTTTGACCTGACGGCAGAAGAAAGAGAATTTTATAACGAAGTTATAGATGGTGATGGATTTGAAGGTACTGAAAAGATGTTGCCAGCCACTATTTTTGATAGAGTATTTGATAACCTCAGAAAAAACCATCCTTTATTAAGTAAAATTGATTTCAAAAACACTACTGCTGTTACAGAATGGATTACAAGAAATAGTGAAGCAGAGGCAGCTTGGTGGGGAGCATTAACTGATGATATTCTAAAGAAACTTTCTGCAGCATTCAAGAAGGAAGATACCGATCTGTACAAGCTTTCCGCTTATATGCCGGTCGCTAAAGCGATGCTTGACCTTGGCCCTGCATGGTTAGATAGATTTGTAAGAGAATTATTATATGAATCTATTGCATTAGCTCTTGAAATGGCAATTGTGGATGGCACAGGTGACGGTGAACCCATCGGTATGAACAGAGACCTTGAAGGTGCTGTTGTTGAAGGTGTATATCCCAAAAAGACAGCACAGTCGCTTGCAGATTTAGAACCTATTACTTTAGGAAACAAGATTATGGCCCCGCTCACCAAAGAAGGAGAAAGAGCAGTGCCGGAAGCATTAATACTTGTTAATCCACTGGACTATTGGGAAAGAATATTTGCTAAAACTACTTTCCTTACTGCTGATAAATCTTATGTATATGGTGTTCTGCCTATTCCTGCAGAAATTATACAGTCTGTAGCAGTCGATAAGGGAGAATTAATCGCAGGTGTTGCCCGTGATTACTTTATGGGAATTGGTTCCAGCCAGAAGATAGAATATAGTGACCATTATAAGTTCTTAGAAGATGAGAGAACTTATATCACAAAACAGTATGCAAATGGAAAACCGATCGACAATGAAAGTTTCTTATTGTTCAATATTTCTAATATGAACCCAGCTGTTGATACTACATTAAGTTCCTTATCTCTGGGTAGCTTATCATTGAGTCCTTCTTTTGATGCTAGCACTACTGACTACACAGCATCTACAACTGATGCAAGCAATAACATCAAAGCTGTTGCTGAAAGTAATGATGCAACTATTGCAATTGCTGTCGATGGCACAATCCATGACAACGATACAGCTTACGATTGGGCAGCTGGTGAAAATGTTGTTACCATCACAGTCACAAATGAAAGTGAAGCAAAAGTCTATACTGCAACTGTAACTAAGTCATAAGTAAATTAAAATAATGCCTAAGGGGCTAGCTTTTGTTGGCCCCTTGATAATTAAGTGGGTGGTGAAATGTTAAATGAAGTAAAGAGTTATCTTGGAATCACATGGCTTGATGAGGACAGTGATATTCAAAATATGATTGACCGGAGCAAAAGTAGACTGGAAGGACTTGCCGGAGTTACATTAGATTTTACAGTAGAAGGATTGGCCCGGGAGCTTTTGTTTGAATATTGCCGTTATGCTTATAACAATGCTATAGAATTTTTTGAAGAGAACTTTCAAAGGGAAATATTAAGATTACAATTACAAACAGGAGTTAATGAGTATATAACTACTCTGGCTGAAATCAATATTGAAAATGTAACTTTAGAACCTGAATTTGAACCTACTATAACAGATTATACTGCCAAAACAACCAATGAAACTAGCAATATTGAAGCAGTGCCCAGAACACCAGAAGCTAATATATCAATTGAAGTTGATGCAGAACCTCTTGAAAATGATACCGAATATAGCTGGAATACAGGAGAAAATACAGTCAAAATAACAGTTGAAGCAGATGGTAATAGCCGTGCATATACTGTGGTGGTAACTTATGAAAACTAAAAAACAAAAAATGAAAGACTTGCAGGCGGTCCGGAGACACAAATTAATTATTCAAAAATTAGATGGGACTACTCTTGATGATGATTTGAATGAGGTTGAAAATTGGGTAGACTGGAAAACTGTAATGGGCCAAAGAATGGAATTGTTTGGTTCAGAGTATTATGAAGCAAAAGCCCTGGGTGATGAAAAAACAGTTAAATGGAAGATTAAATATGTCAATTTTGTAGATGAAATTAATACTACTGATTACAGAATAGTTAATGCAAGAACAGATGAAATATTTGATATAAAAGACACTGATTATCTGCAAGATGATGGTCAGTTTTTCATTATCAAAGCTGAAAAGAGTGGTGATATAAATGTCTAAAGTAGTTAATACTGACCAGCTTGCTGTTGAATTGTCAAAAGCAGTGGAAAACTACACGGAAGATGTTTCAAAAGCCGTAGACAAAAAAGTTAGCTCAACAGCTACAAAAATTAAACGTGAAATTAAGCAGGATTCTCCCAGAAAAAGTGGGGAATATGCAGATGGTTGGAGCAGAAAAACAAGCAGAAAAAATAATTATATAAATATAACTATCTATAACAAAGAAAAGCCTTCATTAACTCACCTTTTAGAATTTGGCCATGCTAAAGTTGGTGGTGGCAGAGTTGCGGGGATACCTCATATCCGGCCGGCGTACGATAAGTTTGTTCCGAAAATGGAAAAGGATATTGAGAAAATCATAAAGAGTGGTGGTTAAATGACATATCAAGAATTTGCTCAACACATAATAGATTTAGGGTTCCCGATCACATACGGAAGCTATACTGATCCGCCAGACTATCCTTATACAATTATAGTTGCCTCTAACGACAATGACTTAAAAGCTGACAATAAAAACTATGTAAAAATTAGAGGTCATCAGCTAGAGTATTACAATAATGAAAGAGAAACCGCAGATGAAAAATTAATCGAAGACAAGCTGGACGAATTAGAAATTAGTTACATGAAAATTGGCCCTGTTCCTATTGATGATGGGGCTATGTACCAAACTGTTTACGAATTTCAATTAATATAAAATAAGGAGTGAAAATTAATGCCTAAAAATAAAGTTACATTTGGTATATCAAATATGCACGTTGCTTTTATTGGGCAGGCACAGACTGGGAAGATAGAAGTTACTGACCCTCCAGGAACGGACGGAGAAATTGAAATTGAAGTTACTGCAGATGATTTTTTAGGAGTTGATTCACCGCAGGCAGTCGTAGTACCACTTGCTTCAGAAACTCATACAAACGCTGCTAAAGTTGCTTCTGCTATTGTTAATGCTCTGAATAACGATAATGTAATAAGTGATGTATTTAGAGCCTGGCACGATGCGGGAGTTGTATATCTTGCAACCAAAGTCGCTCAAGATAATGATGCAACATTTTCAATATCTTTCACTGATACGGAAACAACCGGAGCAACAATGGGTAGTTTTGAGGAACTTGCAGACGGGACTACTGGTTATGGAGATCCTCAAGCCGTAGAAGGAACTGTCAATCTTACAACTACTCCTGAGGGTGATGAAAATACCTTCTATGCTGACAATACTAAGTATTATATCAGCACTACTAATAATGGTTACACTGGAGACTGGGAAGCCGCTAAGATTCCTAAGGAAATACTGGCTGAAATGGTTGGCATGATAATAGATAATGATGGAGCATTAGTCGAAGAAGTAGACGGCAAGCAGAAAGAATTCGCTTTGATGGGGCAGTTTGAAGGGGATGAACACGCTGGCAGGTTTGTATATTACAGATGCAAGTCTTCAAGGCCGGGACAGAATAATTCAACAGCTGATTCCGGGGTTACTCCAGATACTCAAACTGCTAATCTCACAATGCTGCCATATGAATATGACGACAAGAAAATTGTTAAGAAAACTATTGAGAAAGCTGACAATGAGACTGTATATAATAATTTCTTTGATGCCGTCTCAATGCCAAACTTTGCAGCTTAAGGAGTTGGTAGTTAGTGCTTAGAGAAAAGATAAATATCTGGGACAAAACATTGGGACTGAGGTTTTCTGCCTTGGTCCCAAAAATATATTATGACAATTTTGAGGACAGCTTTTTAGATAAAATAGAAAAAATTCTCATTCAAGTTTGGAGTATGCAAGAAAAATATAAAAAGTTTGAATCCGATAAATTTAAGCAGATCAATGAAGCAAAAAAAGAGATAGACTCGGTTTACAGGGAACTTTTGAAAATTGTTTATGCACTTAATAAAGCTGATAATGATATTTATAAATTTCCCGCTTACGATGAGTGGCTTAATCAGTTTGAAGAACCAAATTTATTTGATTTTAACTGGTTTGTTAGGTTGGCAATAATGCTTGAAGAAAATTTTAGCGGTAATAGTGATAATGAAGAAGAAGATCAAGAAAATAGTAAAAAAAAACAGAAAAATCAACTGACAGACTAGATTTATTAATTATTTCAAATGGTAAAAGAATGGGTTATTCTCTGAAAGAATTAAATCAAACTTTTTTATTAGATTTTATTGAATTAACAAAAATTCATTTTGGAATAAGTACAGAAAATAATCAGGTTAATAAACCACGTAAAGCGACACAATCTGATATAGATAAAATGATGGGCAGAGTATAAAAATCTTATAAAGTTTTAGCATAGAACGGTAGGCCAACCGTAGGGCTGGAAACTCAATCGCCAGTCCTTTTTCTATGCTTATTTTTATTTAATAAAGGATTGATAATTTGCAGGAAAGGATTGAGATAAATGAAGAAAAGAGGAGTTATATACAAAATAGAAAATTTAGTTAATGGTAAAGTTTATGTGGGGCAAACAGTTCAAAAATTTAATAGGAGAAAATCTGCTCATTTAGCTAAATTAAAAGGCAATTATCATATAAATAATTATTTGCAAAACGCATGGAATAAATATGAAAAATATAATTTTATATTCAAAATTATAGAAAAAACTGAGATAAAATATTTAGATAAAAGAGAAATATACTGGATTAATTATTATAAAAAGAAAACAGGAGTTTATAATTTTGAAGGAGGCGGCAACAAAAGAAAAGTAATCACCGAGAAGGTCAAGAAGAAACTATCGAAAGTTTTAAAAGAATCTTATAAAAAACCTGAAATATTAGAAAAAAGAAAGAAACAATGGAAGGAAATAAGTGGAGAAGGACATTTTAATAATAAAAAAATTATTTGTTTAAACGACATGAAAGTTTTTACTCTATCACCAAGGCCGCTGATTACTATAATATAGATATGAAAAATATATCTCAAGTTCTTGTAGGTAGAACTAAAAGTTGTTTTTCTAAAAACGAGAATGACAACAGAAGATTGCAATTCGAATATTATAAAGAAGGTAAGAATTATAGCTTAAATAAACTTGTTAGAAAAAACTGCAAAAAGGTTATTTGTATAACTACAAATGAAGTATTTGATAGTGTAACAGAAGCTGGGAAAAAGTATGATATTCCAACAACTAATATATCAAAAACTTGCAAAGGAAAACAAAACCATGCAGGGAGATTAAAAGATGGTACTCAATTAGCTTGGGAATATGCTTAAGTTGAGTCTTTTATTAGAAAGGAGGCGCATATATGGCAAATCAAATAAAGGGCCTTACGGTTAGAATAGGGGCTGAGACCACAGGACTGAATAAAGCCTTAAAGGATGTTAATAAACAGTCCAGAAAAATAAGTAGAGAACTCTATAAGGTAAATCGCGCTTTGAAATTTAATCCTGATTCAGTTGAACTATGGGGGCAAAAACAAGAACTTCTTACTGATAAAGTAGAAAAAACTAAAAAGAAACTTAATGCATTAAAACAATCTCAAGAAGAAGTGGAAAGAAAGTTCAAAAAAGGCGAGATTGATGACGGTCAGTACAGAGCCTTTAAGCGTGAAGTAATTGAAACTGAAAATAAATTGGGATACTTTACTGACCAGCTGGAAGAAACAAAAAGAAAGGCCAGCGAATTTGGCAGAAAAATGAGGGCTGCCGCTGACAACATGGAAAAAGTGGGAAATAGAATGAAAAATGTTGGGCAGAAACTTAATACTAATGTCACTCTACCCCTTATGGCTGCATTTACAGCTTTAACTGTCGGGACTAGGGATTTTAGGAAAGAAATTTCTGTTCTTGAAAACAATGCGATTTCTGCAGGTGTTAGCATGGAAACACTTGATAAAAAAATGGCTCAACTTAATGCTGTAACCGGGGAATTAGATTCCAATGTTGAAGGATTATCAAGTTTACTTGCTGCCGGATTCAAAGGTGAGCAGATGACAGAGGTTGTCAACCAGTTATCCGGAGCAGTTTCAAAATTCCCTGACACAATGAAATTTGAAAATCTAGGCGAATCATTACAGGAAACTATTGGGTCCGGGGAATCAGTTGGGCAGTTTGATGAATTGCTTTCGAGATTCGGTATTAATTTAGAAGAATTTAATGGAGGCCTGCAGACAGCAAAAGAAAACGGAGAAGAACTTGACTATGTATTGCAAACACTTGCTGGCACTGGTCTTTCAGAAGTCTATGAACAATATAGAAAAAATAATGAAGAATTAGTTGAAAGTGCAGAGGCTTTTTATGACTTACAGTCATCATTAGCAGACTTGGGAGAAGAATTAGAGCCAATATTAACTGATATTGTAGAAGGCGCAACAGATGTAGTTGACGCTTTCAATGACCTTTCAGAAGAAAAGCAGGACATGGTATTATTCGGGGCCGCAGTTGCGGCGGCATTAGGACCAGCTCTAACAGTTATGGGTAATCTATCTATAACTGTTAGCTCATTAACAACAGCAATTGCTAGTGCTGGTGGGTTAACAGCAGCTGTAAGTGGACTAGCAAGTTCCTTTGTACCTTTTGCTGTTGGCGGAGCAGTTGCTGGTGCAATTGCATATTTTGTGAAAGGGCTTAAAGATGCTAAAGAACAAGTTGATCTGATAAATAAAGGAATAAATGGATTGAATATTACACAATTAAATGAAAAATTAACCGCCCTTGAAAAAGAAAAAACAAAATTAAATGAATTAATCAGCAGAGGGGATGAAGGATTATTTGTTGACACTTCACATGCAGAAGAAAGACTTGAAAATATCAATAAAAAAATCAAAGAAACTAAAACTCAAATTTCCGAATTAAAAGAAAAACCAGAACCAGCAAGTTCAGCTGATGAAGGGGATAGCGGTTCTGACACCGGCGGCGGAGAAGGAGACCCCACTGAACTTGAAACTTTTCTTTCTGAATTGGATAAAGAAATAGAAAGTTATGATTTTGAACAGAAATTATCCGATATTGGCACAACTTGGCTGCAAGAAATAGAAAAGATAAGAAGAGAGAAGAAAAAAAAGTTAATTACGGCAGATCAGTTGGGCGCAAGTGATGAAACATTAAAAGAAATAGAACAATTCTATGTTCGACAGGTTGGAGATGTTATCAGGAATGCCAAAGAAAAATCACTTGAATTAGAAGAGCAATATGAAGATGAAATAGCTATTCTCCGTAGAGAAGGTGAAGAAAAGGAATTAGAACGATTAAGGCAGCAAAAACAAGCTGAATTAGATGCAGCGAAGGGCAAAGAAGATGCTCTAGATGAAATTAGAGAAAAATATAAAATACTTAGGCAGCAAGTTCGTGATAAGTATGATGAAATAGAAAAGCAAGCAGCAGAAAAATTACAAAATGAATTAGCTCTTATCCGAACAGAGGGTAAAGAAAAGGAATTAGAAAAACTTGAACAATGGTTTGAAGATGAGCAGGAAAAAGTGGAAGGTAATGAAGAGGCTTTAACTGCCCTTAAAAAATTACATGAAGAAAAAAGACAGGATATTGAAGAAGAATATGCCAAAAAAGCGCAGAAGTTACAAGATGAAATAATGGAAAATAAGTTTACTTTTGAACAAATTTCGCTGGAAAAATATAAAGTATATCTGCAAAAAAGATTAAAAAATTACAAGGAATATACAGATGAATGGCTAAAACTAAAAGAAAAAATAGACAATCTCGAAGTAACTCCCACCGAAGTCGAAAGCGAATATACCGAGCAGCTCGATGTATTAATAGAAAAAAATGAAGCATTTGGAGAAAGTTTTGATTTTGTGGCTAAAAAAACTAAGCTGGTTAAGGATACGTTAGATAGATTAATCGAGACCGGTAATAAGGACTCTGTAATTTTTACTGAGCTTAATAACCTATACAACAACTTGACCGGTAATGATGGAGAAACCGAATCCCTTAACTGGATGACTGACGCTTTTGTTGATTTAGGACTTGAAATTGAAACAGCTAATAAGAAATTCAAAGACTGGAAGCAAGACCTTGTAAACGGATTATCGGATGCGATAGTGAAAGGTGAA
>Ga0306868_1001267_pt1 | contig 13743 bp, 15 predicted proteins | sample AntRauTorckE6832_FD_190411 | JGI IMG/M metagenome (GOLD analysis project Ga0306868, IMG submission 190411) | Saline lake microbial communities from Rauer Islands, Antarctica - Metagenome Torckler E6 #832 (v2) (version 2) | ecosystem: Environmental > Aquatic > Non-marine Saline and Alkaline >... | reverse complement strand
TTTCGGGTGCCATACAACACGTGGCCGGCATGGCCAACTCAAAAGTTATTGTAGCCATCAATAAAGACCCTGATGCCCCCATTTTTGACGTTGCCGATTACGGTATTGTGGGCGATTTGTACAACGTATTGCCGCCGTTTATTGAAGAGCTAAAAAAGATCAAAAAATAATCCGTCAGGACGTAGCATGCTACGTCCGAACAATATTTACCAGCCAATAAAATGGAAGACTCAACATTTGATTGCATAATTGTAGGTGCAGGCGTAGCCGGGCTGGCTGCCGCTATGACGCTGGCTCGCAATAACATGAAATTCCTTTTGATTGAAAAAGGCGAGTTCGCTGGTTCCAAAAATGTATCCGGCGGTGTGATCTGGGGCAGCGATTTGGCCAAGCTCGTTCCCAACTACTGGGAGGAAGAAGATGCGGGCTGGGAACGGTACATCACCCAGCGAAGACTTACCTTTTTGGATGAACAATCAAGCTTTTCTATTGATTTTAAATCATCGCATTTTCAGCAGACGCCCTATTCCGGCGTTGTGGTTTTACGCTCTAAGTTTGATCGCTGGCTGGCCGATAAAGTGGAAGACGCCATCGCCGAGAGTGAATATCCCATGGATTCGTTCATTGCCACCAACATCAAGGTGGATGAGGTGCTGATGGAGAACGACAAAGCCGTAGGCATCCGCACGGGCGAAGAAAAATTTCATGCCGAAAGCGTGATTATCGCCGAGGGCGTCAACAATTTGCTTACACGACAGGTGGGCCTGCAGGATGATTATGTGCCCGCCGACCACGTGCTGACCGGCATCAAGGAAGTGATACGGTACGATCAGGAGAAGCTCGAAGATCGCTTTCAATTAAGCGGACTCGGCGGTATGAGTAATGAATATATCGGCTATGCCACCGATGGCGTGGAGGGCGGCGGCTTTTTGTACACCAACCGCGATACCATTTCTGTTGGCCTCGTATTAGGATTAAAGGATTTACGCGAAAAAAGCAAACGTCCACATGATATTCTGAACCATTTTAAAGCACATCCCGCCGTGCACGATACCATCCGCGGCGGTGAGGTAGTGGAATATTCGGCACATGTTGTCTCCTCCGGCGATAAACGCATCATGCCCAAAGAATTATACAAAGACGGCGTGTTGATTTGCGGCGAAGCAGCCAACCTGCTGATGAATGCCGGAAAAGCCATACAGGGTATGGATTACGCCATGCGGTCGGGGATCCTTGCGGCTGAAACTATCACCAATGCCAAGGAAAAAGATGACTTCTCTGCCTCAACCCTTAAAAATTACCGGCAAGCGCTGGATGACAGCTTTGTGATGAAAGATATGAACAGCTTTCAGGATGCGGTACATATGCTGCACAGTCCACAGATGTTTAAAGACGTGCCGAATTTGATCTGTGATTTTGGGCGCAAATTTTTCACTATTGATAATGAACCCACGCCGAAATCGCGCAAAATGATGGCCGAATCTATCAAGAAGCATTCATCATACTGGGATCTCATGAAACTCGGATTTAAAGGAGCAAAATCGTTGTAAATGTTATTTAGAAGATCAGTTACATCCCCCGCCCCGATAAATCGGGGCACCCCCTTCTGCCGAAGGCACTCCTTTGGAGAAAGGGGGATCTTATAATCTCCCCTCGAGGGGAGTGTCTCGATGAATGTCGAGACGAGGGGTGTCAATGGAATGGACATTGTTTAAATTCTAACTCTCTTTGTTGAAGTAGAAAATAATTTCAAATATTGTTTTATGAACTTACTTAACCTTACCGAACGCCTCGGGCTGGTCAGTTATCGCAACCAGGCCAAGTCAGAAATCAAGCCGCATATTGTGGTTGATACCGACATCTGTAATTCCACTTGTCCACATAAATGTACCACCTACGTGTGTCCGGCCAACTGCTATACTATGGACGATGACGGCACGGTGCATTTTCAGGTTGAAGACTGCATTGAATGCGGCACCTGCATGTATGCGTGTGATCAGGGGGCGGTGGATTGGAATTATCCCGATCCCGAAATTGGTCGCGGCGTAACCTGGAATTATGGGTGATACTTTTGCCACGAAAACACGAAATCACTAAGAAATTTAGTGTTTCCGTTATTTTGTATTTTCAGTTATCTTTTTAATCTCGTTCTGTCGCCTGTTCAACGAAGCCTTGGCGTAGTTGTGCTCCGCGGCGGAACAAACCCATGCGCTCCGCATCGCCATCATTACCTCTTTTAACAAATAATTAAGAACTATTTTCACCATTTACGTTATTATTAAGTAAGTCTTTAACAAATCAAATTTTATGAGCACCGATGTATTAGATTCTCCGCAAACGCTTTCCTTTTCTCTGTCTGAAGATCAACAACTTATTCGCGACAGTGTCCGCGATTTTGCCGAACGTCATGTTGCTCCCGGCGTTAAAGAGCGCGATGCTTCAAAAGAGTTTCCGCACGATCTTGTTGAAATGATGGCCGATCAAGGACTGATGGGTATGGTTCACCCCGAAAAATATAACGGCGGCGGCGTAGGGCATGTCAGCTTCTGCTTGATGCTTGAAGAAATTGCCCGCTGGGATGCCTCTCTTGCCCTGACCGTAGCCTCGCATACGTCCTTGGCATCCGGCCACATTGCGTTGGCGGCCAATGATGCCCAGAAAGACAAATATTTGTCGCAACTTGCCACCGGTGAGAAATTGGGCGCCTGGTGTCTGACAGAGCCGGGTTCCGGTAGTGACGCCTCCGGCATGAAAACAACGGCTGTAAAAAAAGGCGATAAATATATTCTTAATGGGTCCAAGATTTTTATCACCCAGGGTTCTGTGGGCGGCATTTATGTTGTACTGGCCAAAACTGACCAAGATAAAGGAACCAAAGGCATCAGCACCTTTATCGTGGAACGCGAGTGGGACGGTGTGCAGCCCGGAGAAAAGATGGAAAAGCTGGGCATGAATTCATCCGACACCACGGAAGTCTATTTTGAAGATGTAGAAGTGCCCGAAGAAAATCTTTTGGGAGAATTGGGTCAGGGCTTTGTAGACACTATGAAAGTGCTTGACGGCGGACGCATTGGTATTGGCGCCCTGTCGGTAGGCATTGCGCGGGGCTGTTTGGAAGAATCGCTCAAATATTCAAGCGAGCGAAAGCAGTTTAACCGGCCCATCGGCGATTTCCAATCTATTGAAAATAAACTGGCTGATATGGCCACCGAAATTGATGCCGCCCGCTTTTTAGTGCATCGCGCGGCCTGGCTGAAAGATCAGGGCAAGCCATTCACCAAAGAGGTTTCCATGGCCAAACTGTTTGCTTCAGAATTGTCGGTCCGTGCTGCCAACGAGGCGGTGCAAATTCACGGGGGCTATGGCTACATTAAGGAATATCACGTTGAACGGTTTATGCGGGATGCTAAACTGATGACTATTGGCGAAGGAACTTCGGAAGTGCAGCGGATGATTATTGCACGGGAGTTGAAGAAGGAAGCAAATTTTTAATGGTTAATGATGAATGGTAAATTATCGGTTTTGAGCGGTTTTGACAATAGCAGTCAATAATCTTACCAATTCGATAATAGCTTTTAGATCAGCATCAACATTTAGATTTGTCATTTCGCTGTATTTAAGCAATCGAAGCCAGTATCGTGTCTCACGTGCTTCTTTCGAAGCAATCGACATTTTAGCGGCAAAATCTTTTTTGGAATAACCGGCATCGGCTTCCTCAATATTAGCTCCAATACTTGTTGCACTACGGAGTAGCTGTTTTGAAATAATATATTCTCTCTCTTTGATCAACTTTTTATAGAGACCAATAATTTGGAGTGAAAAATTGAAACTTTTTTCCTTTACTACATTTTTTGTTTTCATAAACACTTATTGATTTATTAGATGTTATACAGTAAAGACAACTTAAAAGAGTTTTCCTTACAAATTAATTACCGATTGAATTAAACATTCAACACTAAACATTCACCATTAAATTGCATGTCAAATAACTCTTTCAACATCGACGACGCCCTCCTGTTTGAATCCGAACTTAATGAAGATGATCGTCTGATTATGGAATCAGCACGGGAGTATGCCCAGAGCAAGCTGGAACCGCGTGCCCTAAGAGGCAACCAAGAAGAATATTTTGATGAAGACATCGCCAAAGAAATGGGCGATCTTGGTCTGCTGGGTTCATATCTACCGGAAAAATATGGCGGCGTAGATGCCAGCCAAACGGCCTATGGCCTTATTGCTCGCGAAGTAGAACGGGTTGATTCCGGCTACCGATCCTTTATGTCCGTGCAATCATCATTGGTGATGTATCCCATTTTTCGTTTCGGCACGGATGAACAAAAAGAACGCTTTTTGCCCAAGTTGGCCAAGGGTGAAATGATCGGCTGCTTTGGGCTCACCGAACCCAACCATGGCTCCGATCCCGGCGCCATGGAAACAACAGCGCTTAAAACGGATGACGGCTGGGTGCTCAACGGCGCAAAAATGTGGATCACCAATTCGCCAATCGCAGATGTTGCCGTCGTTTGGGCCAAGGCGAAAGAAAATAAAAACGACGAGGGCGTCATTCGCGGTTTTATTGTTGAAAAAGATATGGACGGCTTCAGCGCGCCGAAAACCAAGTACAAGATGTCACTTAGAGCATCCTCCACCGGTGAGCTGGTATTTGAAGACGTGCTGATACCCGAAAAAAATGTGTTTCCTGAAATCAAAGGCTTGAAGGGACCGTTTATTTGCCTGAACAGTGCACGCTACGGCATTGCCTGGGGTTCGGTGGGTGCCGCGGAATTCTGCTACCAAAAAGCGCGTCAATATACGCTGGAGCGCACCCAATTTGGTCAGCCCATTGCAGCGAACCAGATTCCGCAGACCAAGCTTGCAAATATGCTCACCGACATAACCCAAATGCAGATGCTGGCCTGGCGGCTGGGTGTGCTCAAAGATTCCGGGCGGCTGCATCACTCCATGGTTTCGCTGGCCAAACGCAATAACTGCCAAAAAGCGCTCGACATTGCCCGCACCGCCCGTGACATGCATGGCGCTAACGGCATCACCGGTGACTACCGCGTAATTCACCACATGATGAACCTCGAATCGGTAAACACCTACGAAGGCACCTACGATATTCACGGACTGATACTGGGACGAGAAATAACCGACATTCCGGCCTTTGTACCGAAGGGCAATGGTTAAAAGTTGAAAGCTTAAGGTTGCAGGTCTGAGGTTCTAATCGTTGCGAGGAGGTTATACCTCCGAACGACCATTTTGAAAACGCTTCGGGATTTTTACTTCCCCGCAGCATAGAGGACGTTAAATAACTAATAACCAGGCGTTTATGACGAAGGGCAAAGGGGTAAGACTTGAAAGTCTTAGGTTGAAGGTTAAGAACAAATAGTAAGCTAAGGTGTTTCGGGAGCATCACTCCTTATCAGAAAATGGGAAAATGATTTTTAATTCACTCGTAATACATATTTCAAAAGGTTATTCCCCTGATTCGTCTGCAACGAATCTCTCCCCTTCCTCCGAAGGAGTGTCTTTGGCAAAAGGGGGACTTTTTCTCCTCGTACTGATCTTGTTAGCCTTCTCGTATCAACCTGCAGCAGCCCAAGAAACCACTACCCTCATTTTAGTCCGCCACGCCGAAAAGGCCGATGACGGAACCGATGATCCTCCGTTGAATGAAACCGGTAAGGAACGCGCAACGGCTTTGGCCAACCATCTCAAAGAAACCGACATCACCGCCATCTACTCCACCAACTATAAGCGCACCATCCAAACCGTGCGGCAAATTGCAGACGCACATGGATTGGAAATAAAATTATATAATCCCTCTGAAGCCTCTGCACTTAATCAAATACTGGACCAGGAAGCCGGCGGCACGGTGCTCATTTCCGGTCACTCGAATACCACACCCAAGCTGGTTAACAAGCTTATTGGTGAAGAAAAATATGAACAATTTAAAGACAGCGATTATAATAACCTCTTTATTGTAATGGCTGACGAGGTGGGGAAAGGCACGGTTGTAAAACTCACATTTTGAATTGCCTTAATCCTATATAAATATCAGAACAGCAGGCTTACGGTCTTTAAAATCGCTAAAAGCATTTCACAAAGTTACACGGAGTAGTCACAAAGAAACACTGAGAATACCTCTGTGAAACTTTGGGTTCCCTTTGTGTAACTCTGTGCAATAGCATATTCACAATAATTTTTATAAATATCTCTACTGCCAATAGGCCCGTTTCACCGTATCACCTACAATAATGCGATCAACCACATCCATCCCTTCAATGACATTTCCAAATAAAGTGTAACCCCCGTTCAGGTGCGGTTTCCACTGATGCATAAAAAAATACTGGCTGCCCTCGGTATCAGGTCCCGCACTGGCAATACCGGCTGCACCGCGAACAAATCCCAGCTCGCTGGGCTCCGTGGGAATAGTAAAATCGGGGCCGCCGAATCCATCTTGTCGCTCAATATCCCCGCCCTGAATTACAAAATTCGGCACCACCCGGTGAAACGGTACGCCGTTGTAAGCACCGGTTTGCGTGAGGCTATCGATGGCTGAAACCGTTGCCGGTGCTGAAAGCGTATTCATCTCAACTTTTATGATCCCCTTTTCAGTCTCAAGCACCCATACCGGATGTTCGCCCAATTCCCATAAGCGATTCCAGTCAGGCGCCCTAAACTGGGGTTCGCTATCATCCGGTACTTCAATCTCCCATCCCGCTTGATTGAGCGAACGATTTAGCGGTGCGTAATCAAGAGCCGCCAGCGAGTCAATCACAGGGCGCGCCTGCGCTTCAAACCGCTGTTTGTAAAGCGCCCCGAATGTTTGATAGACTTCAATATCACCGGGCAGGTTAAATTCATTCAGCGAGCGATTAATCCGCGGGAAATCATCTTTTGTGAACAATAGCGAATCCTGCAGCAGTGGCTGCGTGGAAAAACTCACGCCTCGATCACCCAGCTCCAGGGCTTTAAAGGTCATGGCGCGCACCCCGTCTTTTATCTCGCTTTTCTCATCGAAAGCTGACCAAAATTTATTTAACGCATTTACCGCATACATGCTTTTTAGCTCATTGCCCCCGGTAATAGCTTCATTTATCTTATTCAAAAATACTTTTGAAGTGTCGGTCTGCATCCAAATATCGAGCACCCGGGGATACAAGTATGCATTACTTCGGCTGATTTCAGCCAGGCCATCTGCATATTTTTTTACTGCCGATGCGTCTATTCTTGCTGCTATATTTATAGTCTCCAGCCAAACAATCGGATTCGTACCCTTAGCTTCAAGAAATTTGGATTCTATGAACACCCACAAATCGCTGTGCTCTTTTATGCGAGCTGATACATTTTGCAGCGTTTGTTGCACCACATGTGGATTCGGATGATTGAGCAAGCGCTTTATTTCATTTGTGTTCCCTTGGGTGATGTCCAGCTTGTCTACAAGATTAGCCAGCTCAATTCCCAGCTGAACCTGCTCGTCCAGCGCTTTTGATGAGGTGTAGTGATTGATAATTTTAGAAAAAGTCCGCGGTCCCAATATTTTCGCTGCGTATTGGTCAATTACTGCCCTTTTTCCAATTCCATACGATTTCCACGCAGAATACAGCATATCTTTTTGCTCCGGTGTGATGACTTCCAAATCACCCTGATAAAAGCCATACAGCCACACGCGAATTACCGCCGGATCATCGGCCGCAAAGGCAGCATCAATAATTTTTTGTGGGAAAGTGGTATCGGCTGACTGCCGTATAATTAATCGACTGACAGCCAGAGCTGCATCTTTTTCATAATCAGTTCCTATTATTTTTTCCCATTGATTTTGGAAGAAAGAGACGGTCTGGGCATCACCCTGCTGGCCCAATACTATATTCAATCCCGCTCGCTGAGCTTCATTTCCAATCCAATGAGTTTCCAAATCACGCAGCTGAGCAGCTTTTAGATCATGCAAACTCAGCGCAAACCACGCCGTGCGGGAGCCATCCTGCTTGACGTCCTCCACAAATGAGCTGATTGCATTTACCGGTGTGTGAGCCAATCCGCGCCAGGCTTGGCGACGAATTTGCGGGGAATCGTGTTTTGTGAAGGGAAGAATTTGACCGGCATCACGGCTATAAATGGCTTCGTAAAGCTCAGGATACGTCTGCGTGATTTCATTTTTAGCCGTTGTTTGCTGTGACATGCAACTGGTTACCGCCAGCAACATCAACCCCAAAAATGGTAACCCCCGTTTAATCAATATTGAGAAATAATTGAATTGAATGGTATCAACAATTAGTATGAAGGCTTATGCTCTTCGGCTTCCTCTACAAGATCGGCATCCTTTTCCTGATGAATGGTTTCCAGCTTACCGTTGGCATTCTTTCGCGCTTCATGCAGCTGCGTATCTTTGATCCATGCGCGGCCGCCATCATGCTGAAATCGCTTGCTGTTTTTGAACATATGCGCCTGCTTGTGTAAATCGGGTAATTTCTTTGACATATCTAAAAGTTTCATGGGGCTTGTCATCCCGCACTCTGATGCGGGATCTCGAACAACTATACAATGCTGATTTAATTATGAAATTAAATCAACGCTATTGGTTTATGCGAGATCCTAAAACAAGTTCAGGATGACACCTGTTATTAATGATCAACTATTTCTAACATACCATTTTAAAGCTACAGAAACATCTATTTTTTACTTTTCTTTGAACGGCATAACGCTTATATTTGGAATCTGTAATAAATTTATTTTTAAACTTAATATTAGTTGAACGATGTACGCAATAGTTGAAATTGGAGGTCATCAGTATCGGGTTGCCGAGGGTGATGTACTATATGTAGACCGGCAACATGAAGATTCTGGAAACAGCATTACTTTTAATCGCGTTTTTTTAACAAATGACGGAGACGGCGGAATCGATTTTGGCGGCCCTTCTATTGACGGCGCCACGGTTGAAGCGACTGTTCTTGATCACGTAAAAGCAGATAAGGTAATCGTATTCAAGAAAAAGCGGCGTAAAGGCTATAAAAAGAAGCGCGGACACCGTCAGCCAATGTCTCAAATTAAGATTGACAGCATTTCGCTTTCAAGCGGAAAAAAGGAAAAGAAGAAAAAAGAAAAGAAATCTTCTGCCTCTGAAGAAACCAATCAGGTTTCAACGGATATGAAAGCGAAAGAAGCAATTACCCATATTGAAAATACTCCACTGGATCAGTTGCAGGGATTTGTACCTGAAGATGAAGACCGGGTAACGGTGCAGCGTGCCTGGGACGATAAGCAGGAAACCGAAGGATAATTCTAAAGTTTAGTAATTATGGCACATAAGAAAGGACAAGGATCTACACAAAACGGTCGCGATTCGATTTCGAAACGGTTAGGCGTTAAAAAATACGGCGGTGAAACCGTTCGCGCCGGACACATTATTGTACGCCAACGCGGAACGAAATTTCACCCCGGCGAAAATGTTGGGCGTGGCAAAGATGATACGCTTTTTGCCAAGGCCGACGGACAGGTACTTTTTCACCACCGCGGCGGGCGCAAACATGTAAGTATCGAAACGGCTTAAAAAATCCATTGAAAATTCTTAAAAGCCTTAATTCCCATTGCGGAGTTAAGGCTTTTTTTGTTACACTATTCTGAATTACAGAGAAGCTGTTGTAAAATGTAGATCGGGCAGCTTGCCCCATTATTGAGCTTTTGCCAAGCTTGAACTGATCGGACAGGCTGTCTGACCTACATCAAATCTATTCTTAAAACTTTTTATGAAAACCATCCCCGGTCTCGAAGATTTAATGGTTGGTTCCATCTACTGCATTGGGCGCAACTATCAAAAGCATGCCGCAGAGTTGGGTAACACCGTTCCGGATCAACCTATGATATTTCTCAAACCCTCCGGCAGTATTATTGGTGACGGAGATACCATATTTTTGCCTTCCCAAAGCAACGACGTACAACACGAAGTGGAGCTGGTCATTGCTATCGGCCGGGAGGGCAAAAATATCTCCCCAAAAAATGCACTCGTCTTCATTGCGGGATATGCTGTGGGGATTGATGTAACTGCGCGTGACCTGCAACAGCAGGCCAAAGACCGCAGTCATCCCTGGAGCGTAGCCAAAGGGTTTGATACCTTTGCACCTGTCAGTGAATTTATTCCTGCCGAGAATGCTGCGAACCTCAATGCAATGGATATATCACTACAAGTGAACGGACAGCAACGCCAGCATGGAAACACGGCCCATATGATTTTCTCGATAGAGCAACTCATTACCCACCTCTCAACTATTTTTACCCTTCGGCCGGGTGATCTCATTTTTACCGGTACGCCGGAAGGCGTATCCCCTATCAATCACGGTGATACTGTTGTCGCTTCCCTGAATGATGATGAAATCACCTTAAATCTATCGGTTCGCAGTGATGGCCAATAAGCAACTCAAATCAATGTACACCTCATTTATCCTGTTGTTCGTCATTCTATCATTCGGCAGTGCCGGTGCGCAGGATTCTACCTCCTTCAACCCCACTGATGCCCAATACCTTTGGCCCACCAATGCCAGCAATGCCTTAAGCTCTACCTTTGCTGAAACCCGGTCGGGGCATTTTCATGCCGCCCTTGATATTAAAACCTGGGGCCGCCGCGGATATCCCATTTACGCCACCCGCTCCGGAACACTTTATCGCATGGCCGTAGGCCCCACCGGCTATGGCAAAGTGCTGTATTTGCAACATGATGACGGCTCATTTTCCGTATATGCACATCTTTTAAGGTTTAACGAGGAATTACAGCAACTGGCTGATTCCATTCGCTTCAGTGATTATTCCCCATCGTTCGACATGTGGCTGGATACCATGAATATCGAAATAGAACAGGGCGAAGAAATTGCTCTTAGCGGAGCCTCCGGAATCGGCCCGCCGCACCTTCATTTTGAGCTACGCACTCCGGATGAAGAGCCTTTTAATCCGCTGCTCACTAATTTAAACGTTAAAGACACCATTGGTCCCTCCTTTTCAGGAATAGCGGTTGAACCGCTGTCCATTCGCACAAAAATTGAAGGGAATAATAAAATTATAACGCGCAGGCCGCGCCGGCAAAGCGCCTATGCCCATTTTGGTATTATTGAAACAACCGGCCCGATAGGTTTGGGCGTTGATGTATTTGATCAAGCTAATGGGGTACCCAATGCCTACGCCGTGTATGAGTTGCGCCTGAAAGTGGATGGCAAAGAGCGTTTTTATTCGCGGGTTGATCAATTTTCCTATCAAGAAACCGACCAGATGTACCTCGACCGGATTTATACCCTGCTGCAATCTACCGGCCGTTCATTCCAACGACTATACGTGACCGATGGAAACACACTCTCATTTTATCAAACGCCAGATGGGGGCGGGCGGCTCAATCTTGACCCCGGGCGGCATAACATTGAAATTGAAGCCACAGACTTTAATGGAAACACCCGCACTGCACGTCTTACATTATCAGTAGTGCCACCCAAAGCCGAACCGGGCCTGCTTGAAGAACCGTTTACAGCTCATAAATCACCCGATATCCAACCTAAAGAATGGAGCTGGTTTAACAACTGGGTTAATATTCCACGCCGAGATTTCCCTCATATCACGCTTGCCCCGCTGCTTGCAACGCCCACCGCAGGGCCATTAGTGTTACAAAATGATGAAACCTTATCGGTTGATCAGAAAGCGAGTCCACAATACTTTTTCCGCACTTCTCCTATCAATATTTTTATACCCCGCCGGGTTTACCCCCAAAAAATGGCCTATTTGCTTACGCCAAATGAACAAGCCTATGCTACCTTTAATAAGGCCACTTTTTATGATACGGCCTCGGTGGCCATAACCAGAAAAAATCATGCGGCCGATTCGGTTGAAATAAACATCTTTCCAACGAATATTCCACTGCGAACGGCCTATGAATTATCTGTAAGGGTCGATTCCGCACAACGCGCTGATTCCACCCTTTCTTTTTATAAAACGTATCCCGGTAGCCGGTATCTGCGCAAACTAACCACCTACAAAGATGGAGCTTTCATAAAAACTTCTCCATCTTCGATGGGGCGATTTTTGCTACTCTCTGATACAACTCCTCCCAGATTAGGCACACCATCTATTGTAAAAAGTCCGGATGAAAAATGGCTCGTATACATTCCGGCCACCGATAACCGTTCCGGGGTTGGCTACCAAAATACCCGTATATACGTTAATGGAAGGCGGGGCCTTACCGAATATGAACCCGAGGACGACCGGCTGGTGTACTATCACCCCAATTTTATTCCTCAAAAAAACAATAAGGTAAAGGTAATCACTTTTGATATGGAGGGAAACAAAACCAGCAAAGAGATGACTATTGCTAACTGAATGTTGGAGCAACTCCCCGAATGAATGTCATCTTTTACTAAACGTGTGCCACGCACCCTACTTCTACGAGACAATTTTTAGGTAAGGTTTTTACAGCCACTGTTTCTCGTGCGGGTGGATTATCGCGAAAATGCTGGCCGTAAATTTCGTTAACGGTTGAAAAATCGTCCATATCGGCAAGGAAAATGGAGCATTTCAGAACTTTATCAAAGCCGGAACCCGCCTCCTTAAGAACCGCCTGCAAATTCTTCATCACTTGTTTAGCTTGTGATTCCACATCTTCGCCCACAAATTCGCCGGTACCCGGCACCAAGCCTATTTGACCGGAGCAGTACACAATATCATTATAAAGCGTGGCCTGACTATACGGCCCAATGGCTTGTGGCGCATTATCAGTATGAATAATCTTTTTCATAACGTTTTTTTGGATGATCTTTTTTGAGATTCAAGCTGATGTAAAAAGTCTTTCATCAGCGCAAAAAATTGTTCCGGCCGTTCCATCATGGGGGCATGCCCGCAGCGGTCAATCCACTTAAGTTCTGCGTTGGGCAGCAGTGCTTTAAATTGTCGCGCCACTTTGGGTGGAGTCACTACATCTTGCTTGCCCCATACCAGCAATGTTGGTTGTTTTATTTCCGGCAACACTTTTTCCATGTTATGCGAGTGGGTGGAACGTGTTAACCGCAACAGGCTGAATAATTTTTCTCGTGAATTGACAACCTCTAAAATTTCATCCACAATAACATCATCGGCTAAATCTTCATAGAACGTCATGTTGGCACGCTCTTTCAAATATTCCCTGCTCTTGCGTTTGGGAAAGGTGGAACCGAAATCGTATTCCAGCAGTCCTGAACTACCGGTTAAAATCAAAGCTTCCACTTTTTCGGGGTATTGATGCGTAAATTCCAGCCCCACATGGCCGCCCATTGAATTACCTAAAAGTATAGCGTTATCAATATCAACCGTTTCCATGAACCCATTCAGCCATTCAGCAACACCCGGTATGGAGAGCTCTGATTTTTCCATCTCGTAAAGTGGAATTTTAGGAACATAAATGGAATAATCTTCCAAGCAGTCAATAAGAGGATCAAAATTACTTAACCCACCGAACATTCCATGAATTAAAACAAGGTTCCCATCCGGGTTTTCAGCATCAGTAATTTTTAGAAACCGATAATCGTCTTGCTGATGTAACTGATAATTACTTGATCCAAACATGTACTAAATTTTGAGTAAAATAAAGGATTAGTTGTAACCCGCACGCAATATAATAATTTTTAACTCCTTTTATTGCAGAAAGGCCTTTATATAGTTACTTTTTGCTAACACAAACTACGAAATATCACATAGAAATTAATAAGTATATAATATCATGTTTAAAAAAATAATACC
>Ga0306868_1001265_pt1 | contig 13778 bp, 11 predicted proteins | sample AntRauTorckE6832_FD_190411 | JGI IMG/M metagenome (GOLD analysis project Ga0306868, IMG submission 190411) | Saline lake microbial communities from Rauer Islands, Antarctica - Metagenome Torckler E6 #832 (v2) (version 2) | ecosystem: Environmental > Aquatic > Non-marine Saline and Alkaline >... | reverse complement strand
AGTTTACGAACTACTTTTTTTTCATCTTTACTTAATCGACTCATTGGTCTAACCTCCCATAGATATCTATAAACGATTTGATTATATCATTTTGATTTGGAGTTTACACCAATTATTATACACTACCTAATAAAACAAAAGTGCTAAGAACATCTGAAAATAGATGTTTTTAGCACTTTTTATGTTGGTTTATGTTCCAAAGTCAGGTTATATTTATTTAGTGAATTTATTATACAAAAAAATACCCTAAAGTTGGTTTTTTCAAGAGTCCACTCTCTAGGATATATTATATTCTAAGGTAATCTTTAAAGTTAATTATCTTTCTGAAATATTTCGAACATTCTTAATAATATAATCAACTGTTCCATCACCATTTCGTTTCATTTCAAATAAGTTTTTATCTTTAAATACTTCAAATTTCCCTCTAATTGTGACGCCTGTATCAGTTTTTAAAGACTTACTTTTCATTTTCTTTTCAACCCATTTTCTATCGACATTGATTCTATCATCATAGTCTATTCCTTTTTTCTCAATATGTTTTCTCATATCTTCTTCCTGCTCAGTTGTTAAGACGCCTTCTGTAATTTTTTCTAATGCTACTGAATCTTCTTTAACAAGGGAATCGTTTAAATTTTCTCTTAATTCTGAAGCCTTTTCAATATCCTCTTTAAGATTTTTTCTTGCCCATTTTTCAACTTCAGCTTTAACTATTTTTGTTTTTTGAGTACTATCAATTTTCTTTTTACCTTTAACAAATTCATTAACAAAATAATTTTGCTTATATTCACTATCAGCTTTTTTATTATTGTTTATAACTAAACCATTAAATTTATCATCTTTACCACCAATAAAAATACACTTCTTTAATTTTTGTTTTGCTGAAGGCAAACCAATATTATGTGGGATTAATGATACTTGCAACGCATCTTCCTTAAAGTCTACCTTATGTGTATATGATGGCTGATAATCTAATTTTAAAATACCATAAAAAGTATCAAAATCACTTGATACTTCACATATCAATAGATCACATGATGGTATCATTTGATCCTCATTAATTAAATCAAATAATTTAGTAGCAATTTTTTGAGAAGACTCAATAAATTTATCATCCATTAAGTTTTTAACATAGTCTACTACAAATTCATCATTTTCAAATACAATTTTCTCTGCATTATCATTATTTAATGATTTCGTTACATGTTTTGTAACAAATTCATTAAGAAAAGCATCCCCAATATCTAACAGTTCGCTATTTAGAACTGGTTCATCTCCACCCTTGTCTAAAACATGAATAATTGCTTTCTTTATTGAAACATCTTGTAAATATCTTAACTTCATAATTTTCACCTATTTCCGATTTTTTTATTCTCTATCTTTGCCATTGTACCAAGTATAGCTTATCTAATAAAGTATTTATTAATTTTTATAAAATATCAAGAAATTAAAAAACCGATCCACATAATTGAACTTATAATATTGGATAAAATAAAATAAATAGCCATATTTCAGTATTTACTCCACCAGTTTTCCATAAGTATTATATTAATCTAAAAAAATGATTAAAATAAAAAGCATCAACCGAAGTTAATGCCTTTGATTAATATTACTCAATTAAAGTGTCTCTGGTGCTTCATACTCATAGCCGTTTAAATCAACAGTTACAGTTTCCATAACTTGGTCTTCTTTTGGTCGATCTTGTCTGCCTGTTTTACTTTCTGCTATGGTGTCAACTACTTCAATGCCTTCAATGATCTTTCCAAAGCCTGCGTACTGACCATCTAAATGTGGTGAGTCTTTGTGCATTAAGAAAAACTGTGAACCAGCTGAATCTGGATGTTGGCTTCTAGCCATTGAGATAACACCACGGTCATGCTTTAAGCCATTCTTTACGCCATTCCCAATAAATTCACCTTTGATTGAGTAGCCTGGGCCACCCACACCATTACCGTCTGGACATCCACCTTGAATCATGAAACCAGGGATGACTCTGTGAAAGATTAATCCATCATAGTATTCATGCTCTACTAAATCAATGAAGTTATTCACTGTGTTTTTAGCGATTTCTGGATACAATTCTATTTTTATTTCTTTGCCGCTTTCCATTTCTATTGTTACTATTGGTTGATTACTCATTTTTTATACTCTCCTTTAAACTTAATATTTACAATCATATTATAACATTATTCTATTTTTTCTAGTAGTTCTTTTTCACTAAAAACTTGATAATTATTATCCGTTAATAGTTTAGCAGTACATCCCATACCATTGATCTTTTGATTGGTGAAAGTGCCATCGTATATTTTATTGACACCACAAGATGGGCTGCCTTCTTTTAAGATGATTCCATCTATTGTGTCCATGAGTTTTACAATTTTTAGGGATTCTTCTGCCCCTTTTTTGAATTGCTTCGTGAACTCTGTGCCTTTAGCATCAAGAAATTTATCTCCAACTATTTCTACTGGGTTTCTTGGCGTTGTTAGGCCACCTAACTGTTCTGGACAAATAGGTACATAACTTTTATCTTTCAAGTAATCAAGAATTCTACTTTCTTTATTATTATCACCGTTATACTTACAGTTAACACCGACCAAACATGCACTCACAATATACATTTAATTCAGAGTAACAACAGTTACTCCTGTGCCCCCTTCATTTAACTCACCACCACGCATCTTTTTCACATGGTAATGGTTATCTAAATATTCTCTTACACCTTCTCTTAAGGCGCCAGTGCCTTTTCCATGAATAATAACGACTTCATCTAAACTTGACATGTATACTTCATCTAAGTAGTTATCAATAATTAGTGTGGCTTCATCAACGTTTTTACCTCTAATGTCTAACTCTTTATTAATGTCTTTCACACTTTTAGAGATCCTTCTCGTTGGTGTTTTGATGGGTTCATCTTTCTTTTTAACACTTTTAATGCGTTTTAAATTAGACTTGTCTACATTTATTTTCATCATCCCGGCTTGAACAGTAATACTGTCCCCATTGATTGATAAGACTTTTCCTTCTTGTCCTAAGGTTACAATTTCAACAGGATCGCCTTCTTCAAGTGTATCTGGTACTTGGTGGTCACTTTCTTCATCAAATAATACTTCGTTTTGATCTTTAATTTTACTATCTATTTGTGATTTTAAAGATTGAATTCTTTTATTATCAAGACTCGCCTTATCTTTAAAGTCTCTTAGTTCGTTAATGATTTCCTTTGAGTCCCGCTTAGCATCTTTTAAGATGCCTTTGGCTTCAGCCTTGGCATCGCGAACAATGGTCTTTTTTCGATTGGCAAACTTTTCTCGCTCTTCTTCTAATTTTTTCTTCATATCTTCTATTTCAATACGTAAATTAACAGCTTCATTTCTTTCTTTTTCAGAAACCTTGCGATCATCTTCAATATGTGAAATAATTTCTTCAAATTGTATATTTTCCTTCTTAATATGCATTTGAGCTTCATCAATTACTTCTTCTGACAACCCTAGTTTTCTTGAGATATCAAATGCATTTGATTTACCTGGCACACCTACTAGTACTTTATAGGTGGGACTTAAGGTTTCAATATCAAACTCTACACATGCATTTTCAATCCCCTCTTCAATAAGGGCATATTCTTTTAATTCATTATAGTGAGTTGTTGCTACTGTTAAAATTTTTTGTCGATGCAACTGCTTTAAAATACTTGTTGCTAATGCTGCACCTTCTGTTGGGTCCGTTCCTGCACCTAACTCATCAAACAATACCAAAGAATTAGGCGTTACATTCTTTAGGATTGAAACAATATTTGTCATATGTGATGAAAATGTTGATAAACTTTGTTCAATACTTTGCTCGTCCCCAATATCTGCGAAAACTTCATCAAATATACTGATTTCAGTCCCATAATCTGCTGGTATAAGTAATCCAGCCATGGTCATTAATGTAAGTAAACCAATGGTTTTTAAAGTAACTGTCTTACCGCCTGTATTAGGACCAGTAATAACCAATGAATCATATTCTTTTCCTAACCATATATTCAACGGCACCACTTCATCATTTGGAATAAGCGGATGTCTACCATTTACAATTCTCAAATATTTCTTATTATTAATTCTCGGAGCAATTCCCCTCATTTCTATTGCTAAATTAGCCTTAGCAATGATTGCATCAATCTTTTTTAAATATATTTGATTACTTAAAATTTTCTCTGATATCTCTGCAATATCTGCTGTTAATTCATAAAGAATTCTTTCAATTTCTGCATCTTCATCCATTTTAAATGATTTTAATTTGTTGTTTAAGTCCACAACAGCATTGGGTTCAATATATAATGTGACACCACTTGAAGATTTGTCATGTACAATCCCTTTAATGTGATTTTTATAGCTACTCTTTACAGGTACAACAAATCTATCATTTCTTACAGTAACTAAGGCATCTTGCAGATACTTTTGAGTGTTTGGATTTGAAATAATGCTATCAAGTTTTGATCTAATTTGATCATTCGTTTTTCGAATGTTTGAACGGATATTTGCAAGTTCGGGACTGGCATGATCAGCAATTTCTTCTTCATTCACTATAGCTTTATTAATTTTATCCTCTAAATACTTTAATGAGTAAATCGATTGCGCATAATCTGTCATAATAGGAAATTGCTCTTCGCCTTTATCAAACTTGAGGATATAGGACTTTAATTTGCGAGCAGTTCTCAAAGTATCAGCAATATACAAAATTTGACGTATATTTAAGTATGAACCTACTCTAGCAACTTTCATTTCCCTTGAAAGATCATGTACTGCACCAAAGGGAATCAAGCCAAATCTCGTAATAATATCTACTACTTCCTGGGTTTCAGCTAATTTTCTTTTAACTGTATCCATATCTTTATAGACACTAATATCACCAATGGCATCTTTTCCTAATGATGAACTTGCTTTACTTTTAAGCATCTTAATGATTTTATTAAATTCTAATACCTTTAGTGCTCTATCATTCATAGTTCCTCCTTACTCAACGCCAGTATAAAAGTGTCCCTTTGAAATACTAAGAGATTCTTTGCAACGGTCTCTTGCGACGATGAATTCCTTGTCTATGTTTTCATCTTTTAATTTTATGTGACTGTCTAAAACATCCTTTACAACACCGATAGTTTCATTGGTAAAATACAATGAATAAACATCTATATTTGATGCCATTAAATCTCTGTAGTGATCGAGTAGAAATATTGTGTTGGCATCTAAGACTTCTAGTAAATTAGAATTCACTGGATTCAAATCAAATACATCATTGAATCGGTCTTCTAATGATAAGTTTTTCTCTTCACCAGCAATATTGTACTTTGTTGTCATTACTGGTATCTTACCATAAATGATTGCCTCAAGACTGCTTTCACACTTTGTCGACATGTCATTGATTTCATCTAAGGTTAACTCCGGAGACACGGTGATTTGTTTTAAGCCTTTTTCATAGTAAAAATTTGCAGCAACTGAGTTGTAAACATTCAGTGGAAAACCACCTGTTATTGTATTTTTCTTAAAGTAACCCAATTGTCCAACATTTTTCACTTGAATTTTTTCCTCTGCATAAGCATCAAAGCTTTCATAAGCAGTTGTATCTGTAATGGTATTTAAAGATAAATATATGTTTTCCCCGGCAGCGAACTTTTTAGCTTCTTCAAAAGTAGCCAGATCTCTGTAATAAATCCCATCAACATCATCATTTATTACCACTGCTAAATGGTCTAAGTTATCAACACTGACAAATAGCTGTTTTGAATCCTTTGTCTTACCTGTCACACTAAATAATTCATCAGTATTTGTCAAAGGATTTGATTTTCTATTATTATACCATTTTTTACGCTGTTCATTCAATTGTTCAATAGCAATGCGTCGAAGCTCATTGATTCGACTAATAGGTAAGAATACCTCATCATCACATGTCACTTCAATTGAACCAACACTATAAGGTGTTGAACCAAGTTTTGAAATATGTTCAATGATTTGTTCTTTAGAAACTGGACGTTTCGCTGCTTTTTCAATAACAAAATCTGTAACAGTCTCCACTTGATTGTTGTGGTTGTCAACAATACTTAGTACTGGTTTTTTACCTATTTTTACTGTGACTTCTAAGCTTAACGGAATCTTTATATTCTTATCATTCATTTCTAAATCAATGGATTTGTTATAAGCCACATCATACGTTTTATAGATTTCTTCTCCAACATATGCTTTCTTAGTAAATTTAACCGTTACTCGGTCGCCCTTTTTAGCTGAGTCCACGTTACGGCCCTTTTTATTTATTTTTTCAATACGGGCACCAACAGATCTTTGGTTTCTTCTGATTTGTATTTCGTCTTGTAGAGTTAAATCATCTGCTAGGAGTATATCAATGGTACTGGTATCGACTGACTCTACTGTTCCAAGATACGAGCCTTTATGCCCTGGTGTATCTTCTGATGATATGTCTTTAATTGACGTATCAAATAAGAAGCCTTTGGTTAAGTACCGATTAAAGACTTTAGACAATTCATATTGATCCGAATTGTTCTTGTATGTGCTGACCACAGAGTACACATAGTTTTTACTTTTCATCCGACCTTCGATCTTTAATGATGTAATGCCTACTGCTTTTAAGGCTTCAATTTCTTCTTGAACAGATAAATCTTTTAAGGATAATAAATAGCCTTCTTTTTTATAGTCATCCTTATCTTTTAGTTGGTAAAGCTTTCGGCAGGGTTGGGCGCATTTGCCCCTATTCCCGCTTCTGCCACCAATTAAACTACTCATTAAGCATTGCCCTGAGTAAGACACACAAAGAGCGCCATGGACAAATACTTCTAATGCAACGGTTGTATTATTTTTTATTTTTTTTATTTCTTCTATAGATACTTCTCTTGATAAAATGACACGCTTAAAACCCATTGTTTCTAAAAATTTAACATCTTCTAAGCTATGTGCCGTCATTTGTGTCGACGCATGTAAATCCAAATCAGGATATTGTTCTAAAATTATACTTGCCAAACCAATGTCTTGAACAATTAAAGCATCTACACCATTGATATATAGAAAATCTATATACTTCATGACCTCTAACAGTTCATCCTCTTTAATAAGAGTGTTTACTGTTATATAAACAGAAACATCTCTTAAATGACAGTACTCAATAACATCAATTAATTGTTCTTTGGTAAAATTTTCTGCAAAGCTTCTTGCTCCAAAATTCTTACCAGCTAAGTAGACTGCATCAGCACCTGCCAGTACCGCTGCTTCTAAATTTTCAATATTTCCTACAGGAGCCAATATTTCTGTTTGATTCATCTAATCCCTCCAACAAAAAAAGTGGTAAAAATACCACTTAATTACTATGCCGCTCATCAAATTCTCTAATAAATTCATCTAATTCTTTTTGAGATTCTTCAAGTTTATCATCTTTATCTTCCAATTTATGCTTTAAATGTTTGATTTTTTCATCAGACTCTTTAATTTCTTCTTCTTTTTCTTCAATAACATTTCTTAACTCATTAACATCTTCTCTCAACTCATTCAATCCATTTTCATAAATAGCAGAATTTTCAAAAAGTGAATTAAACTCATTAATTATCTTGTTATAGGCACGATTCTTTTCATCAAATTCTCGAGTAATATGATGTAGTTTATCTTTAATCATTCTAAGTTCATATTCAGGACTTTCAACACGCTTTTCTAATTCTTCATTGTATTCAAGAATTTTGAAATACTCATCAGAAATATTCAGTGCTGTTAATACTGCTAAAGTTGTTGTATTCAATTTTCGATTCTTAGATTTAATATCTCCAATTTTTTTCTTCACGAATTCAGAAACAGTTTCCATATGTTCAACAGAATCATCACTAATTAATGTATAATCTTTGCTCATAATGTTTACAACTATTTTATTCTTGTCAGTCATATTAACTCCTTTTAACTATTTACTATATTTTATACAAAAATATTGGAAAATTCAAGTAAAGAACAAACAAATATATCTAAACAATTAAGTGTGCAGTAATAATCCCTAATAAGGCACCAGCCAAAACTTCCTTTGGTGTATGCCCAACAAATTCTTTTAACCGAGCTTCTTGAATTTTTTTATGTTGGTATAGGTTCTTAATGATTCGATTAAGAATGATGGCTTGTTTACCAACGGAACGTCTAACACCAGAAGCATCATACATAACAATCACACTAAAGATTAAGGCTAAAATATAAATATCACTACCCCAACCATATTTTATACCGATGCCTGTTGAAATCCCCATCACTAATGAGGAATGTGAACTTGGCATACCGCCAGAGCCAACAATACGGCTTAAATCTAATTCTCTATGCTGAATATAGTGGGTTAAAATTTTTAAAATTTGTGCAATAGACCAAGCAATAAATCCAGCTAAGAATATTTGATTGTTAAAAATCAACTCTAAATAATTCATTCACCTGTCACCTGATAGATCCTTCCTTCATAAGGTTGCATTTTTAACGCAACCGAACTATAATTTGATAACACTAATGTCTTTTCTAAATCTTGAAGCTTTTTCTTTAATGCTACTGCTTTATTAGAAAAATTTGTACAAATCAAAAACAGATTTTTTTTATCTTTTCTATAGTAACAATATAATTTTTCATTACTAAAATCAACATCTTTATAAGAACCATAGATAAAGGTTTCATTATTCTTTCTTAGTTGAATGAGTTGTCTATAAAAATTTAAGATGGATGCCTTCTTTTCTTTTTGTTTAGAAACATTTATATCTTCATAATTTGAATTCACTTTAATCCAAGGTTCATTTTGACTAAAACCTGCATAAATTTCATCAGACCACTGCATAGGTGTTCTAGAATTATCTCTTGAAGTCAAATGTAATCCTTTTAGAAACTTTTTTTCACTAAGCTTTCCCTTTATTACTTTCTCTTGATAATTTGTCTGAACTGAAATATCTCTATAATCCTCTAATAAAAAATCCTTTGGATTCGTCATGCCTATTTCATCCCCATAGTAGATAAATGGCGTGCCCCTTTGGGTTAATTGTAGTAAGGCTAACATCGTTGCAGATTCATAATGATATTTTGCATCATTTCCGAGTCTAGAAACCGTACGTGTGGTGTCATGGTTTGAATAAAACACAGGAACCCAACCAGATTTTTCCGGCATGTTTTGCCAACCACTCATTTTTTCTTTTAGATCTTTTACTAAATCAATCGTTATCTTTTTCCAAGGGTCTTTACCAATACCTACTGAATGGTAGTCAAAATGAAAAGTCATATCTAGTTCATTTCTATTGGGTGCTGTATATAAGTGAGCATTGTCATAACTAATACCACCGGTTTCTCCTATTAAAACAATATCCTTTTCACTGGCATCAAAAACATTGGTTCTTAACTCACTGATATAGTCATGGACTTTTGGTAGATTTTGTACATACTTAATAAAATTTCCATAGTCACTGTCACCTATTAGAGTGCCATCTGGAAAATCTGTATCCTTTGCCAAATGGTTAATGGCATCAATTCTAAAACCATCGACATTATGATTCATCCAAAATTGAATCATCTCTTGGATTGATTCTCTTACATTCTTATTTTCCCAATTTAAATCTGGTTGTTCTTTTGCGAAAATATGCAAATAGTAAGCATCAGTCACTTCATCATACTGCCAGGCACTGCCGCCAAAGAAAGAGCGCCAATTATTCGGTGGATTTTCATCTTCCGTTTTTTTCCATATATAATAATCTCTATAAGCATTCTCTTCGTTTTTTCGACTTTCAATAAACCAGGGGTGTTCATGGGAAGTATGGTTAATAACTAAATCCATTATCAATTTCATATCTCTTTTATGCACTTCTGCTAACAGTCGTTCAAATGTATCAAAGCTACCAAATTCTTCCATGATTGCTCTAAAGTCCGAAATGTCATAACCATTGTCATAATTAGGCGATTGATTAATTGGATTTAAATAGATGGCATCAATGCCTAACCATTTTAAATAATCTAACTGATCAATTATTCCTTGAAGGTCTCCAATGCCATCACCATTACTATCTTTAAAACTTCTCACGTATATTTGATAAACTACTGCTTCTTTCCACCAATTTCTATTCATAAATCCCCTTAACTTAATCCGCTTTAATAAATTCGATAATTTCTTCCATTTTTGTACCCCTTGAACCTTTCAGTAAGATGATCGCATCCTCTGTTAAATGCTCTGATAAATGCTTCTTTAATTGCCATTTGTTCGGATAATAATAGCAATCATTGTAATCATTCTCTTTTGCTTCATTATAGGCATTTTGCATTAAATTCCCAAGAAAAATAACTTCATCAATTTGTTTTTCTCGAATGAAGCGACCTAATCTTTCATGGGTACTAACAGCTAAAGGACCTAATTCTAAGATATCACCTAAAAAAGCAATCCGCTTTTTATGAGTATTTGTTTCTTCTAAAGTATTAACAGCAGATTTAATTGACTCAATACTTGCATTGTATGCATCGTTTATAATAGTCAAATCATCTATAGCCATTAATTCCATGCGCTGATCCGTACATATGAAAGTTTCTATGCCTTCTATAATTTCTTCCTTTGATACCTGAAGGCTTTCGCCAAGTAAAATACTTGGTAAAACTGAATAACCTAAATGTGATCCAATAGCCTTTGTATCAATTGAATAATCGTTCTTTTTTGTTTTGATCTTTATCTTTGTTCCAAAAATTCCCATTGACTGAAAGTCAATCACTTGACCGTGTACGCCTAGTCCATAACCATAAGCTATTGTTTTATTCGGTAATTCTTTTATTTTTTCCTCTATAACTAAATCATCTCCATTGATGATAGCTATACAACTGTCTTTAGCAAAATCAAATATTTCAAATTTTGCTTTAGCAATATCATCTAAGGAATTAAAATTTCCCACATGGGACATACCAATATTTGTTAACACGACAAAGTCTGGTTTAACCATTTTGCTTAATTCATGCATTTCTCCAAAGTGATCCATGCCAAGTTCTATGACCAGGACCTCATGGTCATTATCTAATTGTAAAATTGTTTTGGCAACACCTATTTCGTTATTAAAGTTCTTAAACGTTGTATGCACCTTATACTTTTTCTTTAAAACCTTACTAATAATTTCCTTCGTTGTTGTTTTACCGACACTACCAGTAATGGCAATGGTAATAGGGTTTATTTTTTCTTTATAATAGGCTGCGATTTTCTTATAAGCTTCTTTCGTATCTTCGACTATAAAACATGGATGCTCCACCTCTTTTTCACTTAATGTTAAAATAGCACCCTTTTCAAAGGCTTTTTCAATGAAGTTATGCCCATCAAAATTTTCGCCTACTAAAGGGATATAAAGTGAAGCTTCTTCTAAAGTTCTTGTATCTGTACTGATATCAAAAAAATCTAAATTTTGTTCTTTAACATTCTTAATCTTGCCATCTAAAATATTTTTTAATTCACTTAATGATAATTTCATATTCCCTCCATAAAACCTATACACATACTACATTATACCATACTTTATTAGTACTTTAAGAGCAAAAAAAAATAGTTAGCCATGCCAACTACTTTTCATTCATATTTTTAATGAGTAGAATCATATAAAATCTAATGGCATCATCGAATTTTTTCAAATCAAATCCAGAAATCTCTTTTATTTTATTGATTCGATAAATCAACGTATTCCGATGAACAAAGATTTTCTCGGAAGTTTCCGTGATGTTCAAATCATTCTTAAAAAAGCTCTCTGCCGTAAATATTAGATCTTTATTTTTAAATATTTCGTCATATTTCTTTAAGTTCTCTTCATTAAATTTAACTAGTATTTCCTTTGGCAAATTATCAACAATCAATGGTATTAAAAAGTCTTCATAATAATAAACATCTTTTTGAATATTGAAACGGTCTGCTAATCGTAAGATGTTATTAATGTCATCTAGTGAGTCACTAATATCTATTAAATTTAAAACTTTACTACCAATTGCAATGGTTACTTTTATAGCCAGCTCCGTTGTTAATTCAGAAAATATATTATTAGTATGCTCTATGATTTCATCATCCACTCGATCAGTAATAACAACTATTGTTTCTGAATCTAGTAAAATGCTTTGATCAAAAACAAAAATATTATCAATTATGATTTGAGCATTTTTTAAATCATCTTTGTTCACTTTAAAAGCCACGGTTCTTAAATTAGTTAAATCCTTTGAAACAAAATCATATTTTAGATCTTCAAATTCTTCACTTTTTATTGTTCCTAGTAATAACTCTCGATAAAAATCAAGTTTTGTCATTTCCTGTTTCTTTTCATCAAAGAGTAACTTTATCAGATTTAAAACTTCTTTATTATCTTTTATACCAATTAAAAATTGAGGAGAATTATATTGTTTTATAAAAATAAAATCATAATCTCCCTGTGAAAACATTTCTTTAGTTGTTTCATACACTGGTACTTCAATTTGATTGCCATGATTTTTAATTTGGTTGCTATCAATAATAAAACCTTCTAAGTCAACAAGGACTAAGTCCTCGTTGACAGAAGGTACTATTTTAGAAAAAATATTTTTTACTTGAGATAATCTCATATAATCTCCTATTCACAAATATTTAATTCAGTTTCTATATCAAATAAGTGTACTTTTTCAGCTCTAAAACTAAACTCAATACCTTGACCTACTTGTACATTAATATCTGGATCTACTCTTAAAACAACTTCTTTACCTTGCATTGTAACATATACATAAGTTTCAGAACCTAATAATTCTGTCACTTCAACAGTTGCAGAAGTACCATCTTCAACTAAGAAACCATGCTCTGGTCTTGCACCTAAAAGAACTTTCTTTCCAATGTACCCTTTTTCTTTTACTTTTTTTGCTTTCTCTGGGTTTAACTCTAACATACTATCATATATTTTTGCATATATTTTCCCATTTTTTTCAATAATTTCTGAGTCAATTATGTTCATTTGAGGTGAACCAATAAATTCAGCAACAAACTTATTTGTTGGACTATCATATATTGTTTGTGGATCGTCTACTTGCTGAATGTCTCCATCATACATAATGCAAATACGCGTACCCATTGTCATGGCTTCTGTTTGGTCATGTGTTACATAAACAAAAGTTGTATCTAATTCTTTGTGAAGTTTACTTAGTTCGGCTCTCATCTCTACTCTTAATTTTGCATCAAGGTTACTTAATGGCTCATCCATTAAAAATACCTTTGGATTTCTTACGATTGCACGACCTAAAGCAACACGTTGTCTTTGACCACCAGATAACTGTTTTGGTTTACGGTCTAATAAAGGAGAAATGCCTAAAATAGCTGCTGCATTTTCTACTCTTTCCTTAATTTCTTCTTTAGGAAATTTTCTTAATTTTAAACCAAAAGCCATGTTATCAAACACTGTCATATGTGGATATAAAGCATAATTTTGAAATACCATAGCAATGTCTCGATCTTTTGGTGCCACATCATTTACTAATTTTTCACCAATGTACATTTCGCCGTCTGTAATTTCTTCTAATCCAGCAATCATTCTCAATGTAGTTGTCTTTGCACAACCAGATGGTCCAACTAAAACCATAAACTCTTTATCTCTAATTTCTAAGTCGATCTTTTCAATTGCCTGGAATCCATTTGGATATACTTTTTTAATATTCTTTAATTCTACATTTGCCATTTTATTACCTCCATATTTTCTATTATAGATAAATTATATAACAAATTCTTTTTTTTATTAGTGTTAATAAATACAAAAATTTATATTTTTATTATAGAATCTGACAATG
>Ga0306868_1001262_pt1 | contig 13796 bp, 13 predicted proteins | sample AntRauTorckE6832_FD_190411 | JGI IMG/M metagenome (GOLD analysis project Ga0306868, IMG submission 190411) | Saline lake microbial communities from Rauer Islands, Antarctica - Metagenome Torckler E6 #832 (v2) (version 2) | ecosystem: Environmental > Aquatic > Non-marine Saline and Alkaline >... | reverse complement strand
CTCTCCGTATAAAGAATTTGATTTGGCTTCTATTATTTAATATAAAAGCTTTAAACTAATAATTACTTTTAAGTTTTAACACTCAAAGTATATTAACGTTGGCTTGCTGTTTAATTTTCAAGGTTCCTAATTGACCGTTGTGGTCAATATTTTCTTCTATATTTTCTGTCGCGTTTTTTATCAGCGACAGTTAATATCTTATCAACTGCGCTTCACTTTGTCAAGAACTTTTTAGAAAAACTTTTAAAAAGTTTTCTGCGTTTCAAAACTTTGCTTTCTCTTATATATAAAGAAGAGAAATATTTTAGTTTGAAACTCAAGTTCTTTTTTCTCCGATTTGAGATAAGTTGTGAACTTAAATTTTTATGGAGATTGTTTATGCGACGTTTATTATCTTATCAAGCTCTTTCTGTTTTGTCAAGAACTTTTCAAAATAATTTTGTCAACCGAAAAATAATTATTTAAAGCTTTTCAGCGACATACATTATCTTAGCATCAATTAAGCTAATTGTCAAGAAAAAATTAAAGAAAATGGTTTTAATCCGGAATAAATTTTAAATAAATATTTCTGCTCCGAGAACCATCAAATTCACAGAAATATATCGCCTGCCAGGTCCCCAATAACAATTTGTTATTTACAACCATAATACTCTGATCTACACCAAATAAGCTCGATTTTATATGTGCAGCTGAATTACCTTCTAAATGAGCATAATTATCATCAAATGGAACAATCTTATTAATCTCTTTTTTTATATCTGCTGTAACATCAGGATCTGCATTTTCATTTATAGTTACTGCAGCAGTTGTATGAGGAATATGAATCTGTACCAATCCATTTTCTAAATTAGTTTCTTTAACTGCATTTTGAATTTTAGTTGTAATATCAATAAATTCTACCTTGTCATTAGTTTTAATTGATATTTTTTTAAACACTATCAACACTCCTTTCAGTTTGTGCTGAAAATAAGTCCAAAGAATTAGATTGAAAATTTAATTAATTATAATTAAAAACATAGCCAGGATTTTAGTATCCCGGCTATTATCTTAGTTTTTAACTTTATTATTCATTACTTTCTGGTCTCATAGTTGGGAAAAGAATTACATCTCTAATAGAACTGGAATCTGTTAATAACATAATTAATCTATCAATCCCAATTCCAAGTCCACCTGTAGGTGGCATACCATATTCTAGTGCTCTAATGAAATCATAATCCATCATTTGAGCCTCTTCATCACCGGCTTCACGCATTTCTACCTGCTTTTCAAATCTGCGCTTTTGCTCTTCGGGATCATTCAACTCACTAAAAGCATTGGCAATTTCTCTACCATAAACAAAAGCTTCAAAACGATAGGTGAAACGAGGATCATCTTCTATCTTTTGGGCTAAGGGAGAGACTTCAATTGGATAATCCATTATAAAAGTAGGTTGAATTAACTTATCTTCAACTCTTATTTCAAAAACTTCATTTAAAACTTCGCCATAAGAAAGTCCTTCTTCAGGCTTTACCCCTACAGAAGCTGCTGCTTCATAGGCTTCTTCGGCAGTTTCAAATTCTGAGAAATCTACATCAGCATATTTTTTTACAGCTTCTATCATGGTGATTCTCTCCCAGGGAGCTGTAAAATCAAGTTCAGTTTCTTCATATTCTAAAGTTTGAGTACCAAGAACTTCTTCCGCTAAATAACTAACCAGATCTTCAGTTAATTCCATCATATCATGGTAATCTGCCTGTGCCTGATAAAGTTCCATAGTTGTAAATTCCGGATTATGTTTATAGGACATTCCTTCATTACGAAAATTTCTATTAATTTCAAAAACTTTCTCAAAGCCACCAACTATTAGCTTTTTAAGATAAAGTTCCGGTGCGATTCTTAAATATAAATCCATATCTAAAGTATTATGATGAGTCACAAAAGGACGCGCTGTAGCACCACCAGCGATTGGATGCATCATTGGTGTTTCTACTTCTAAAAATCCTTTCTCCTCTAGATATCTTCTCATCTCTTTAATAATTTTACTTCTGATTACAAAAGTCTCTTTAACATCTGGATTTACTATTAAATCCAGATATCTCTGACGATAACGTATATCCTTATCCTTTAAACCATGAAATTTCTCTGGTAATGGCCTTAAAGATTTGGTTAAAAGTTCAAATGAAGAGACTCTAATCGAAATTTGACCTCTATTAGTTTTAAAAACAGTACCAGTAATCCCAACTAAATCACCAAGATCCAAATCCTGAAAAAAATCATAGCGGTCTTCACCGATATTATTTTGCTTAATATATAACTGGACTTTTCCACTCATATCCATTAGATCAGCAAAACTCGCTTTTCCATGAGTACGAATTGCCATCAAACGACCAGCTAATTTAACTTCTTTTTCTTCCAAATCTTCAAAATTAGTTTCTACCTCAGCTGCATGATGAGTCACTTCGTATTTTTCGGCAAAAGCCTTCTCCTGCTCTTCTCTAAGCTGAGATAACTTTTCCCGTCTCTGTAGCATTAGCTCATTCATATCTTCGAGCATATTTTCACTCATTATTAATATCCAACTCCTTATTTGATTATAATAGAGTTTGAACTCTATTTTTTTGCATAGTCTAATAAATTAAAAATAATAGCACAAAATTCAATTTTTATCTTTTAACTTTCTTAATTGAAATAATTTCATAATCAACTTCTCCAGCCGGGGTTTCAACTTTCACTTCATCCCCAATAACATGACCTAAAATTGCTTTACCTATCGGAGATTCATTAGAAATTTTATGATTTAAAGGATCTGCTTCTGCAGAACCAACTAAATTATAGCTGATTTTTTCATCACTATCAAGGTCATGCAGCATAACTGTGGTCCCCAAATTAACTTTTTTATCAGTTATCTCTTCATCTTTGACAACATGTGCGTTGTTTAACATATTCTTAATTTCCTGAATCCTACCTTCAACAAAAGCCTGTTCATTTTTGGCATCATCATATTCGGAGTTTTCACTAATATCTCCAAATTCTCTTGCTACCTTGATTCTCTTTGCAACTTCACGTCTTTTTTCTGTCTCTAAATATTCTAATTCATTTTCTAATTTTTCAAAACCTTCTTCAGTCAACATTACCTGTTCTGCCATAATTATCTACCTCTGCTTTCTAAATAATATTTTAATTTTTAAATTATCAAAATTGTCTAATATATATAAAAATATCAAATGGAACCGCAAATGCAGCCCAAAAGAAAGTGTGCCAGGTATTGTTACCTGACACTAATCTAAATCTACAATTATTAATTATTATAAAGAACTTTACTTTTATTGTCAAGAAAGATTTCTCAAAATTTGGTGCTGAATCTAAGAATTTAATTGAATTTGATATTTTCTTAATAATTCAACTAAAGTTTTTTCTTCAGCAAGCTGATTAACCTTATTTTTCATTTCTCCTGCATAGGGAAGTCCCTTTAAATACCAGGAAATATGTTTCCTCATAATCGGAACCCCGTGTCGCTCTCCATAATATTCAACTGCAAGCTTTAAGTGCCTGATGGCCATTTCAATTTTTTCTGAATTAGAAGGTGCTTTAATTAACTTCCCTGTCTTTAAGTATTCAATAATCTCTCTAAAAATCCAGGGATATCCCTGAGCTCTTCGTCCAATCATTATCCCAGCACAATTAGTTTGATCAAAGACAGCTTTCGCATCCTCTGCAGAAAAAATATCCCCATTTGCAATTACTGGAATATCTACTGCACGAACAACATTTTTAATTATCTCCCAGTTGGCCTGGCCTTTATAAAACTGGCTGCGGGTCCTGCCGTGGACTGCAGCTGCAGCTGCTCCAGCTCCTTCCGCCATTTTTGCCAGTTCAACAGCATTGATATTATAATCATCCCAGCCACTTCGCATTTTGACAGTCACTGGAACTTCAGCTGCTTCAACAGTTGATTTTATAATCTCAAAGGCAAGGTCTAAATCTTTCATCAGAGCTGAACCTGCACCATTTTTTACAATTTTTCTGGCCGGACAGCCCATATTAATATCAATTATATCAATATTGTACTCTTCAGAAATACCAGCTGCCGCTCGGGCCATGAAATTTGGCTCTTCACCAAATATTTGTACAGCAATTTTCCCATTCTGCTTTTTATCAAACTCTATTAACTCTGCCGTCCTTTTATTTCCATATTCATAGCCTTTAGAGCTAACCATTTCCGTATAAAGAAGTTCGACTCCTATTTCTCTGATCAGCTGTCGGTATGGGTAATCACTTACTCCTGCCATTGGAGCCAAAAAAACTGGAACTTCAATTTTTAAATCACCAATTTTCATTTAAGATCCCATTCCATTTATATCAGCAATATATTTTAAGCCTTTTAAAGTCAAAAATGGTTCAACATAATCAATCGAATCAGTCTCAGCAGCAATTAGACTAACCAGACCGCCGGTGGCAATCACAACTGCATCTTCTGATAATTCTTTTTTGAATTTCTTAACCAGGTATTCAACCTGACCGACAAAACCATAAACTATTCCTGATTTCATACCATCAATTGTATTTTTACCGATTGCTCTCCCTGGCTCAATCAGCTCAATTCTGGGCAGTTTAGCAGACTGACTGAATAATGCCTCTGCAGAAATTCCAATTCCAGGAGCTATTGAGCCTCCAAGATATTCACCTTTTTCCGAGATTGCACAAAAAGTTGTAGCCGTACCAAAGTCAACAATAATCAGCGGGCCATCATATAGATGTCCTGCTGCCACAGCGTTGACTATCCGATCAGCTCCAACTTCCTTTGGATTGTCAGTTTTAATATTCATTCCTGTTTTGACACCAGGACCAACAACTAATGGATTTACATTAAAGTAGCGATAGGATGTTTTCTTTAAAATTCTCAAAATTGGTGGTACAACACTTGAGATAATGATTGAATTTACAGCTTCATTGTCAATATTTGCCGACTCAAACAAATTTTTAAAAAGCATCCCGTATTCATCTGGAGTCTTATTCCTGTCAGTAGAAATTCTCCAGTGTGTTTTTAGCTCATCACCCTGATATAAACCCAGCACTGTATTAGTATTACCAATATCCATTGTTAAAATCATTTATTCTGCTCCTTATTTATTTATATTAAAATCCACCTTTTTTTAATTTAAGCTTAAGGTTTTTGTTAAAATTCCATTTAAAAAGCAGCTATATATTTAAAAGCTGCAGCTTTATATTAAACTAAACTGCAGCCAGATGTCAAATGATTGCTTAAACTTTAAAGTATTCTTTAATTTCCTGGAAAATTTCTTTGGTCGATAAAATTTCATTTATTTTACCAATACCAGCCCCAGTAAAGAAAACTCCATTTTCTAAATCTCCTGCTCTAGCATTAATTAAAGCATCTTTAATGCAAAATTCTCGCGAACAACTTTTTAAGCAGTCTGTACAATTGGTCGGTGGTGGAGCTTCTCCAGCCTCAATTAGTTTCGAAAAATTTGTTTTGATTGCATTTGCATAATAACCAGCCGAACTCATTATTTTTATAACATCATCTGAATCAGCTTTAACACAAAGCTCCTTAAATTCTTCTGCAATTGAAGCCTCTTTACTTGCTAAAAATCTCGTACCCATTTGAACTCCGTCTACTCCAAGCTCAAACATAGCTTCAATATCAGCAGGATTAATTACTTCCCCAGCTCCAATCACTGGGATATCTACTTTTCCAGCTATTTTTTTAACCAGATCAAAGCTATATTCATCACTGCCCAAATGACCACCTGCATTTCCACCTTCTACAACAACTGCAGCAGCCCCCAGTTTTTGGGATATGCGAGCTAATTTTAGAGATGAAACTATAGGGATTACAGGAGTATCATATTCTTTTCCGACACCAAACATATCACGTGAAAATCCAGCGCCAGAAATTATACAATCAATTCCAGCTTCTACCGAAGCTTTAAGTAGTTCACTAAAACCAGCAGCAGCAAACATTATATTTACACCGATTATACCATCACTTAATTCTCTTGCCTTTTTGATTTCTGATTTCAATTCCTGTGGTGTCATAACCGAAGCACCGATTACTCCAATACCACCTTCGTTGGCAACTGCAGCTGCGAGCTCTGCCATTGAAACTCTTATTGCCATCCCTCCCTGGATTATAGGAAGTTTCGCTTTCAAATCAGCAATCTTTAATTCAGGTAATCTCAATTTATCACTCCTAAAAATATTCTTAACTTTATTCTACTTTATCTTATCATAGAATTATCAAGATTTAAATACTTTTTTGACTATAAGTCATTTTTTTATCTGAAGTTATTTATTTGTTAATAGTATTTCTATCTCTCCCGCCAGAAACTGCTGTTTATATTCTTCAACTTTTTTTAATATTTGCTGATTCAACATCTCGTCACTCTGGTTTTTTTCTAAAATAAATGCATTTTCAGCCAGGCCATATTCCTTAATTTCATTTATATAATTATCATTATAATGACTTTCTACTATTTCTTTTACTAAATAATCAGTATTTTTTTGAATTACGGTTAAAATATTATTAGGAGCTAAATTAATATCTGAAGTATCTAAAGAAATTAATTTAATATCTTCTTCTAAAGCAGTATCTATAATCCCGCGAGAGGCGGCTCCTGCAGCATAAAAAATAAGATCAACATTTTGACTTACAAGCTCACTGCTTATTTCTTTTGCCGCAGAAAAGTCATTAAAACTCCCAAGATAGCGGTTAATCACTTCCACTTCTTGATTAACAGACTTAACTCCTGTCATAAAGCCTGCCTGATATCTTTTGATTTCTTTATTATCTCGGCCTCCGATAAAAGCTACTTTAGAACTCTCAGTTTTTAAGGCTGAAACAATCCCCGCCAAAAAAGCTGCTTCTTCTTTTTTAAAGGTCAGTGACATAACATTCTTTTCTCCCACTATTCCATCAAATACAACAAAATTAACTTCTGGATACATCTGGGCAGCTTCTTTGATTGCTTCTTCCATTGTAAAACCAATTCCCCAGATTAAATCAAAATCATTTTCTGCAAAATGGTTTAGATTATCCTGATAATCTGTCATTAACTCTGATTCTCTAAAAGCCAGTTCCAAATTTAGATTTTCATTAGCTTTATTTAGAGACTCTCTTAAGAGATCATTATAACTACTATCTCCAAAACCGCCGATATCACTGACTAATGCTACCTCTAAATACTGAGCAGAAGCAGAACATGAAAATATTAAAATCAATAAAAAAATTGTTATTATTTTATACTTCATTGTCTCAGTCCTTTCTTACTTTAATCATTATTATATTTCTGCAGACTCTGATAATCGAGCGATGTATTTACAGACTGCAGCTCTTTCTGCTGACCATTATCAAAGGCCATCAATAATTCTCCGCTGTCAAGTACATCTTTAATAATTCCGGTATACTCTTTGTTTTTAAAATTAAAATCTATTTTCTTCCCAATTAAATTTAATTCTTTTTTCCAGCTTGCAATTATCATTTCTCTGCTGCCACTCAAATAGTCTTTAAGATAACAACTCATTTTTTCTATCAATTTTGCTAAAAATATGTTTTTATCAACTTTAGTATTTTTTTCTAAATAATAAGAAGTTGCTATTTTTTTAATTTCAGAACTAAAAGTAGTATTATTTAAATTGATACCACAACCAATTATTATAAAAGCATTTTTTCTTGAATCAATAACTAACTCTGACAAAATACCACAGATCTTTTTATGATCAACTAAAATATCATTTGGCCATTTTAAATTTGTTTTTAAAGCGAAAAAATCAAAAGTATCTTTGACAGCTAGAGCAGCAGCTGCAGTTATTTGTGGAATTTGTTCAATGTTATTTTTAGTCTGCAAAAGAAAAGAAACAGCAATACTAGCTGGATCACTGGAAAGCCAACTGTGGCCTCTTCTACCTCGACCAGCAAGCTGATAATCAGCAGCAAAAACAATTATTTTATTATTAGAAATATTTTCGCTTTCACTCTCTTCATTTCGAACAAATTCTTTTGCCTGATTATTAGTCGAATCCACACTGGCAGATAGCTTTAGAGAAACTTGGGTCTGCAGTGGCTGTTTAAGATTCGCTTTGATTTTACTATGATTAAATATATTAGGACTTCCCATTAAAAATTCTCCTAGAAAAAGGACCCCTAGAAGGGCCCTTTTATTTATTATTTAATTATTAGCAGCTTGTTCCTGCTTTGATCTTTTTTGTTTTAACAGCATCATAATTTAACAGCAATTTAATAAAATATGCATAGACTGGTATATTAATCAATTGACTGATTACTCTTGGAGGCATTAAAACTGTAAATGGAACTCCAAATAAGCTGTTTATAAAATATGGCACTAAAATCAAAGAGGAAATTAACTGACCAACTGCAATTGAAATAAAGATTATTGGTAAAGTTCTACAACGCCTGAGCACATAAAAGACCATAAAACCTGGAATAAAGCCAGTTAAAAAAGAGGTGAAAGTAAAATGCGGCATATATGCTCCCATAGGATTAATAAAATAACCTAAGAGATCACCAAGTGCTCCAACAATACCACCAGCAATTGGACCAAAAGCCACTCCGGCAAATATTATTGGTAAGGCACCAAAACCAATTCTTACCCCCTCAACTCCAGCAATTGGAATTCTAATACTCAAAATTCTAGTTAAGATAATAGTTAAAGCAATTAAAAAAGACAAATAGGCAATCTTTTTAGTACTAATTTTCATTTTCTGCACCTCCCCCCCTCTCTGGTTAGATGATAGTTCAAATCTGCACCAAAGAAAGAGGAGACTTTGGTGACAGCGGACGCGACAGGAAGACCGCAGCTAAATAAGCTTTCGTTTCAGAGCAACGTCCCATCTCTGAACACTCTACGCCTCCTGCCTACTCTATCACTATATTATCTTAAATTTATTATAACCTATTTACTTGACTTTTTAAAGTTATTTAGAACAATCCAGAAATTTTTCCATCAGCATCAATATCAATATCTTCTGCAGAAGGACGCTTTGGTAAGCCGGGCATTGTTAATACAGGTCCGGTCATTACAACTAAAAAACCAGCTCCAGCAGAAAGATTAATTTCTTTAACACTGATTCTAAAGCCACTGGGACGACCTTTCAAGTTAGGATTATCAGAGATTGAACTCTGGGTTTTAGCCATACAGACTGGTATATCAGCATAACCCGCTTCCCTGTACTTTTCTATTTGAGCCAGAGCAGTATCACTGTAATCTACTCCATCTGCTCCATAAATTTCAGCAGCAATCGTTTCTATTTTTTCCTTAATTGGCGCTTTTTCATCATAAAGGAATTTAAATTTACTTTCTTCATTTTCTAAAACATCCACAACTGCATTAGCCAATTCTTCTCCACCTTCTCCACCTTTGGCCCAGACTTCAGATAGAGCTACATTAACTCCCAGTTTTTCACACTTTTCTCTTACTAACTCTAATTCTGCTTCAGTATCATCAGGGAATCTATTAATGGCTACAACTGTAGGAACTCCAAATTTATTTACATTTTCTATATGTTTTTCTAAGTTTTCCATACCTTCTGCTAGCGCATCTAAATTTTCCTCTTTTAGCTCATCTTTTTCTACACCACCGTGCATTTTTAAGGCTCTGATAGTTGCCACAAGCACAGTCGCATCAGGTTTTAAATCAGCAAATCTAGATTTTATGTTATAAAATTTTTCCGCCCCTAAGTCAGCACCAAAGCCAGCTTCAGTAACAGTAATATCTCCAAGTTTCATAGAGAATTTAGTCGCCATTACACTATTACAGCCGTGAGCAATATTTGCAAATGGTCCTCCGTGAATAAAGGCAGGTGTATTTTCTAAAGTTTGAACTAAGTTAGGTTTAATGGCATCTTTTAAAAGGGCTGTCATTGCTCCTTCAACTTTTAAATCATGAGCAGTTACACTTTCATCATCATAAGTATAGCCGATAACAATCTTACCCAGCTTTTCTTTTAATTCCATTAAATTATTAGCCAAACATAAAATTGCCATAATTTCCGAAGCAACTGTGATTAAAAAACCATCTTCTCTAGGATAACCATTTTTAGAGCCACCAAGTCCAACAATAGTATTTCTTAAAGCACGATCATTCATATCAACAGCCCTTTTAAAAGTAATTTGAGTGGGATCAATATTTAATTCATTCCCCTGTTTGATATGATTATCAATAGCTGCAGATAATAAATTATGGGCTATTCCTATTGCATGGATATCTCCAGTAAAATGAAGGTTAATATCCTCCATTGGAATTACCTGAGCATAACCTCCACCTGCGGCTCCACCTTTGATTCCCATAGTTGGTCCTAAAGAAGGCTCTCTGATTGCAATCACTGCATTTTTGCCAATTCGGTTTAAAGCCTGACCCAGTCCAACAGTAGTAGTAGTTTTTCCTTCTCCCGCTGGAGTTGGAGTAATTGCTGTAACTAAGACCAGTTTGCTGTCATTATTATCGGAAAGTCTCTCTAAAACATCCAATTTAACCTTCGCCTTATATTTACCATATAATTCTAAATCATCTTCTTTTAAACCAATCTTTTCAGCAATCTCTGTTATTTCCTTCATTGTAGCTTCCTGAGCAATTTGAATATCACTTTTCACTATATTTCCCCCTCGGATGATTTGTTTGAAAATTTAAATTATACTTAATTCTTATTATAATATTTCAATGTAATTTAATTAATTCCTGCTTTGATATTTATTTCACTTATTTTTCTTGAAATTATATATTTAACTGTTTTCTGGAGTTAAAAAATGTTTTAGCACCTCGTTCAACCATAAAAAACACAGTCAGAGTTACACTTCCTAAAATCCCCATCATTATTGCAATCTGATACTTAATAGCAATAATTGGAGAAGCTCCTGCCAGAATCTGACCGGTCATCATTCCCGGCAAAAATACAATTCCCATCCCCATCATCGAATTAATTGTTGGTAGTACAGCATTATAAAAAGCACGATTACTTATTTCTTTAGCTGCAGTTTCAGGTTCAGCTCCCAGCATTAGATAATTTTCAATCAATCCTTTGTTATCTCTAAAACCATCTATTAGATGATTAACTCCCAGCGAAATACCTGTCATCGAATTACCAATTAGCATCCCGGATAGCGGAATAAAATAATCAGCTCTAAACCAGGGATCAAGACCAACTACAGCCAACACAAAAAAGAAAATGCTGATTGAAGTTCCCAAAAACATTGACCCCGCAATTATCATCTTTAATTCTTTGGATATCTCAACATTAACTCTACCATAAATATTATAAATCGCAAAGCCCTCCATAATCAATAAAATCAATAAACTGTAATACGGATTCTGGTTTGCAAAAACATATTCTAAAATAAAACCGACCGCAACCAGTTGAATGGTCATTCTGACTGAAGCCAGCAAAATTTCACCTTTATGACCTATATCCTTCTGTTTGACAATAAAGAGTAAAATTAAAACAAAAATATAAGCAAAAACAAGTTGAATTAATTGAATATTTATTATATCACTCTGCACTTTTTTCACCCCTTTAAAATTTATTATTGACACTTTTGCCTATTATTTTACAATTTTACCTGCTTCAATATTTATAATTCGATCAGCAAACTTTTCTGCAATATCCAGACTGTGAGTAACCATAATTAAAGTTCTGTCATTTTTGCTCACATAATCAACTACCCTTTTAATTATTTTTTCTTCTGTTATTTTATCTAAAGAAGAAGAGGGTTCATCCAAAAGCAGTACTTCTGGTTCTAGCAGCATAACCCTTGCTAAAGCCAGCCGCTGTTTTTCACCTCCAGATAATTTTTGAGCATCATTAGCCAGATTTTGAGTTAATGAAACCTGATGCAAAAGTTCTTCATAATTTAAGTTTTTAGAAATAACCTTATCTGCGATTTCTTCTGTAATTTTAAAATTATCTTTAATACTGCCTCTAAATATTTCTGGATCCTGAGGCAGCATAACAACTTCTCTTCTTAAAGCAACCGGGTCATAGCTTTCAATATCCTGGCCTTTATAGGTTATTTTCCCCTGATCAGCTGTAATCATGTTATTTAACAGTTTTAGAAAAGTGGTCTTCCCTCCACCACTGCTGCCTAAAATTGCTGTTATCATATTTTTATCGAGTTCTACTTTTTTTATATTTAAAATATCTTTAAATTTAACATTTTCAATTTTAAACATGAAATCACTCCTCTTAAACTGTTATATTATTTCCCGAGAAAGTTCATTAGTTTTTTCTTTTACTTCAGTTAAAACTTCTTCTCCTTTTTTTGTCAGACTATAATATTTTCTGACTTTACCTTCAACTGTTTTTTCTTCGCTGACTAAAATACCATCTTCTTCCATAGAATGTAGAATTGGATAAATTGTACCTGAGCTCACTTCATAACCATAACTCTTTAATTCTTCAATCATCCAAAGCCCAAAAAAAGGTTCTTTTTTCGCATGATAAAGTATATGAATTCTCATAAAAGCTAAAAAAACTTTTCTTAAAATTTTATTACTCATATTTCCACTCCTTTATCGTTTTTCGATATTGATTGTTATTATAGCATTTCGATAATATATTTGCAAGTTTTAAAACTCAATTACAAATACTGAGATAAACCGACAGGTTCCCGGTAGCTGAACATAAGTGAAGATAAATAAAAACAAAAAAGACCAGCCCCGCAGGACTGATCTCAATTGATCATTATTTATATATTTTTTAAGCATTCTGTGGTTCAGGTTTAAATGTCTTAATTATACCTTCTTTATTGTCCTGATCTCCATCAGAATCATCATTTTCTTCTATTCTATCTTTTTCTGGATCACCAGTAATTTTTTCGCCTCTCATCAGACGTTTAATCTGATCAGCATGTAAAGTCTCAAATTCTTTCAGAGCTGAAACAATTCTTTCTACCGTCTCAGAATTATCTCTGAGCAGCCTTTCAGCCTTACTGTAACACTCTTCAACCATTTTACTAATTTCTTTATCAATTCGAGCAGCGACTTCTTCACTGTAATTACGCTGACGATTAATATCTCTACCTAAAAAGACCTGCTGGTCATGTTTCTGACCTAAGGTTAAGGGACCTAAGTTTTCGCTCATTCCATATTCAGTCACCATAGCTCTAATAATTTGAGTTGCTCTTTCAATATCATTTTGAGCACCTGTACTAATATCATCAAGGAAAATTGCTTCCGCAGCTCTTCCTCCCATTAAACTGGTGACTTTATCAAGAAGCTGTCCTTTAGTCATAAAGTTTTGATCATCTTCGGGCAGCGGTATAGTAAATCCACCGGCTCTACCACGAGGAATAATTGTAACTTTATGTGTTCGGTCAGCATGCTCTAATAATTCACCTAATAAAGCATGGCCAGTTTCATGATAGGAAACAAGGTTCTTCTCTTTTTCTGTTACAATTCTGCTTTTCTTGGCTGGACCAGCAATTACTCTATCAATTGCGTCATCAAATTCTTTCATTGATATGATTTTCTTTGATCCTCTGGCAGCTAAAATAGCAGCTTCATTGGCTAAATTCTCCATATCTGCCCCGGTAAAGCCTGGAGTTCTTCTGGCCAAAATTTCTAAATCAATATCATCATCTAAAGGTTTATTTTTAACATGAATTTCTAATATTTTCTGTCTTCCTAATCTATCAGGTTTATCAACCATTACCTGGCGGTCAAAACGTCCGGGTCTTAATAAAGCTGGGTCTAAAACATCAGGTCTATTGGTTGCTGCCATTAAGATAATACCTTCATTTGGTTCAAAACCATCCATTTCAACTAATAACTGATTTAATGTCTGTT
>Ga0306868_1001260_pt1 | contig 13803 bp, 13 predicted proteins | sample AntRauTorckE6832_FD_190411 | JGI IMG/M metagenome (GOLD analysis project Ga0306868, IMG submission 190411) | Saline lake microbial communities from Rauer Islands, Antarctica - Metagenome Torckler E6 #832 (v2) (version 2) | ecosystem: Environmental > Aquatic > Non-marine Saline and Alkaline >... | reverse complement strand
CGGCAAGAATTAAAACTCTGCCTCAATATTAACTCTTTTAAAACTAATTTAAATTAAAAAAACCCCTTTCTGGTAGAACAGATTTATATCATTCAATCTACCTACCATCAGGGGCATATATTAGTTATTTTTTATCATTTTTTTAAACAATCGATCAGTATCTTCTTTGGTACACAATTCTGTACCCGGAGTCATCACCGCTGCTGAACCGGCTGCCAGTCCATAATAAAATGAATTTTTCAAACTATCTCCTCGGGCCAGGCTCAAGACTGTTCCCGCTACCATACTGTCTCCTGCTCCTACCTTACTTCTGATGGGAACTGTCGGCGGCCGTTTAAACTCCGCCTGCTGATCATTAACCAGTAGAGCTCCTCCAGCTCCAATTGAAATTATAATCACCTGACACGACTTATTCTTTATCAGTTTTAAAGCTTCCTCTTTGATTTGATCCTCGTCCTGGAGTTCTTTACCTATCAAATCCTGAAATTCTCCCAGATTTGGCTTGATTAAAAAAACGCCTTCTTTGACAGCTGCTCTTAAAGGAGCACCGGAAACATCAACTATTACTTCTGCCCCTCTTTTTTTAGCAAGTCTTGCCATCTCGGCATAGATATCATCGCTAACTCCTTCGGGGATGCTGCCGCTGATAACTAAATAATCAGGAAAGGGTTTTAAATCAGTTAATTTTTTAAATATTGTTTTGCATTCTTGATCACTAATCTCTGGTCCCGGCATTCCAAATCTATACTGTAAATTGGATGTTTTTTCACTGATTATTAGATTTTCTCTGGTTTCTGCCTCAATTTCTACAGCCTCTTTGTTGAGATCTTCTGCTGCCAGTAGTTTATCTAATTTTTTCCCTGTCAAGCCACCAGAAGTATAAAGCAGTAAGGAACTGCCTTCCAGTTTTTTGATGGCTCTAGAAACATTGATTCCACCACCACCGGGTTCGAAAACTGGTTGATCACAGTATAATTTATCTTCTGCCTTAACATTGTCAACAGCTGAATTTTTATCAACAGTTGGATTTAAAGTAAAAGTAACTATATTTTTCATATTTCTCCTTTCTCTAACTATGTTTTTTTAGAAACAGTTTATAAAGATAATATTCTTTAAGTTTTAAAATATTCCTCCAATTTAAAATGTATTATTATAAAAAAAAGACCAATATTACTATTGGCCCTCATATTTTTCTATGATACATATTCTCTTTTTTTACTTTTTTCTGCCTTTTTTAGATCTTTTTCTGCTTTCAGAAACTCTCTTAAATAATCTCCTACTAATTCTAAATGTTTCTTTTCTTGAAAAAGATCATCGACTAGTTCTTTTATTTTTTCTAAAGACTCAATACGATTTATTGACAGTTTGGTTACCAGTTTTTTATCATTAAATAGTTTACTGCAGTTGACATACCTTATTATTTCTTCTTCTGTAATTTGATTAAGATGGCCACCTTCAAGTTCAAGACATTTTCTGGCTTCAGCAATTTCTGCAAGACTGTGATTTCCCTTAAGTCTTAATGCAGTTAAAATTTCAGTAACTACTATATCAGGATAGAAAGCATTTCCATTTTCAACTTTCATGTGAGAGATAACACCCTCTCTAACCCAGTCGTGAAGAGTTAAATCAGTATAAACTATGGGCAGTTCTTGACCTCGAACTTCTTCTACTAAATTCCTAGCACTGATCAAGGAAATCATAATCACCAGATCCTTCCTTTGCTTTGCTTTTAACACGGAGACTAAAAAATCAATTAATTTTTTATATTTTCTTCATTAAAAAAATCCTGCAGATGACCTTCAGTAACCCTCCATTTTCTGGCAACTTTTTTTGCTTTAAGTTCTCTTTTTCTTATCAATTTCAACACTGAATCTCGGGAGATTTTTAGCATATTAGCTACCTCATCTGTTGTATAAACCTTCATCTAAATCTCTCCTTTCTCTATAATTATAGTATAACATAGATAACTGCTTTCTTCAAGTTTTAAAACCTTTTGAATACACTTTGACACATCTTTGGAACTGCTTTCAAAATATTTACACCTTATAAAAAATTGAGATCATTACGACCTCAACTTTAAATTCTTATTCATAAATTGGAAGATAGACCATATGCAGTGAAACATATTTTTCTGTATCCATTTTCCAACTACAATTTATTTGATTTTACACTTATAATTCCTTTTATCTTGATACATTTTTTTATCAGCTTTTTGAAAAGCATAATTTAAATTATGAGCACTGTGATTGAGACTGTGACAGCCTATAGATACTCTAAACAGATTTTTAAATTCATTATCACCTTTATTTATCTTTTCACATTTTTCTTCAATCCTGCTGCAGATCATTTTCACATCATCCGGATCAGTCTCTGGCAGTATAACTGCAATTTCGTCTCCACCAATTCTGGCCGCTATATCTTCACTTCTTAAGACATTTGTGAAAATTTGAGCAACAGTTTTTATATATTTATCTCCCATTTTATGGCCCATAGTATCATTAACAATTTTAAGATTATCTATATCAGTAACTATAATACTGACTGGATATCTGCGTGAATCATTTAATCTCTTTAGTTCATTTTCAAAATATCTTCTATTATATAGATCAGTTAAATCATCATGAAAGGATAAATACTTTAATCGATCCTTAATTTTTTTATTTTGATCGATATCCTGGTGGATCCCGAGCAATTTTATAGCCTTATTTTCTGCGTCTGCTGCAGTGGTCTGGCCGGTATTACATATCCATTTATACTGACCATTTTTGGCTTTCATCCTATATTCTACATTAAAAACATCGCTATCACTTTTAATAAACTTTAGCAATTTATGTTCTAAAACAGTTAAGTCTTCAGGGTGAATTAAATTTTTAAGCTGGTCAACATCTTTTTCCAGCTCTCCCTGACTATAACCCAGCATTTCTGAAAAATTATCATCAAAATATATTTCATTATTTTCTAAATCTAATTCCCAGAGACCAAGATTGGCAGTATTTGCTGCCAAATTCCATTTTTCTTTTGTGCTTTTTAACTTTTTAAACAGAAATTCCTGGGGTTCAGTAATTATCTTTTTTAACATCAACTGATAGATTAAATAAAAGGAAATAAATTTTAAAATATGTCCCACTATATTACTTAAACCATAAACAGAATTGTAAAAGGTAAAAGACATCTCAGATAAAATTGTAATAGTTATTGACAGCATAATTAATTTGAATATATCTTGATTAAATTTTTTCTTATTTTTATAAGCTAAAATTAAAGCAGCTGCGAGAATTGCTGAAATGATATATTCACTAATCCTTTTAAAACTTGTAAGACCGCTTTCTTCTAAAAATGCATCAGGGAAAAAACCTAAAATGAGGGTTAAAACAATTATTAAACTTATTAACAAATAGATATTAAATATCCGCTTAAATTTAATCGTTTCTATTCTATCCACTAGAATAACCGCAGCTAATATTGAAAAACTTTCCAAATATCGGGCAATTAGCCAGAGCTGGGTAGGAATATTTGACTGATTATAATTGAATAATCCCATACCTTTGTAAGTTAGAGTATGGATGAAATCAAATGAACCAATAAATAAAAAAGATGTACCTAAAACAATTAAATAATTATTATCAATTCGATCTTTAGAATAAAAAACCAGTATAAAAATTGAAAAAGCAACGAAAATACTAAATAACTCAACCACAATGTGAAAAAACATAAAGTTATAAATCCCGCTTAATAAAAGGACTATACTGAGTCCTAAAGCAAATAAAATATTTTTTCTACTAAATATATTGTTTATTGAAAATACAAACTTATTCATATAGTTTCCTCCAAAAGACTCAGCTTCTATTATTCTTGTAGAACTTTGTAGTTTAAACTATTGAGAAATTCCCATAATGACTAATTAAGTGGACGCTCAGATTAAAATTAATACGTACTACTATATTTATACTTCCTGTTTATGATTTTCTTTTCTCAAAAGAAAATAGGCTGTAAACATTACAGCAGAAACCATAATAAAGGTAATTAAATAACCAAGAAAATTGATAAAAATCCCTCCGATAAGAGGCAGTAAAACTACTAAAAAGTTTAAGGTTCCTCTGATACCTAAATAGACTGTTGTTCTATCATCAGGAGCGATTTCTAAAAGATATGGTTCAAAACCTACTTTACGACCACTGATTAAAAATCCAATCAAAAAGAAAATTATCGAATAAGTCTCAGGTCCAAAATTGCTGAGCAGCAGAGCAATTATCGGTATCACAGCTCCACCTAAGATACAAATTCTGACTACAGCCTGTGAATTAAGTCTATCTGAAATATATCCCCAGAGCAGATTGGAGACTACTGTGCCAGCAATCTGAAATAATAGATATCTGCCTATATAATCTGTGCCAATACCAAAACTATCCTGAGCGTAAACTATATAAAAAGGTAAAAGCATCAAACTAAAGCTGGCCATATTCTCAATTATGATAAAAGAAGCGAAATTTTTATCACGCTTTAAGATCCCCGGTATTTTTTTAATATATTCTTTAAGTGAAAGTAAATCTTCATCCTTATTAACTGAAGGGGGTTCTTCGATAAACCAGAAAGCAATAGCAGCAATTAAAAGTCCAACAAAGCCAATAGATAAGGTTAATGAATAATTTATAGGAAAGATAAAATTATCACCGGAAAAGATATTCTGAACAACCATACCTCCGGCAAAAGCTGCCAGACTGGCTGCAAACTGTTTGCTGGCATATAATTTGCCTCTTTCTTCTTTTGCAACAGTTTTGGCAATTATATCAGCATAAGAGATACTAGCAAAACCACCACTGATCGAAAAAAGAAGGACCCAGAAGAAAAATGAAATTATTACTATCCGGGGAGAGCTGCTGCCGAAATAATAGGTAAAAGCAGCCATTCCCAAAAATGAAAAGGCTCTAAGATAAATTCCAATTAGCAGAAACTTTTTTCTGTAGTCATATGAATTCATGAAATGGCTGAAAACTATATTGAAAATTCTTGGTGCTCCGAGCATTATTGAATATAAAAGTCCAAAGATGATTTTAGAGTCAATCAATGTTGAAACCAGGGAAGGAAAAACTGTATTAAAATCAATCATCGACATCGTTAAAGTTAGAAAAAAGCCATGCCAGATAAAGACCAGATATGATTTTTTTAATGATTTATCCATAAGAAAAACTCCTCGCATAGTTTTTTTAATCAATCGTTCAAATTATACCAGGAGTTTCAATTGTATTCAGTTAATTGGAAAACAATTTAGATCTCAGCAAATTTATCTTTTAAAAAAAGAGCATCTAAAATATAATCATGTGTTTTTTAATTATTATCTCCCTCTTCCTTTTTACAGTACTGTAAAATAATCTTTTAATTTATATTTTAAAAGTCTATCTAAGATCCATTTTTAAACACCTTGATAATAATAGATATTTAAATTTGCATGCCTGAGAGTTAAAACTTTTGAATTAAAAATTTCATATGATATAATTAGTAATAATTAAATAAAATTTAATTTTTTGAAAGGAGATTTAAAATTGAAGAACAAAGATTCTTTAATTGATATTAATTCAATTAAAAACAACCCTCTCGGAGGTTCAAAACCTGATTTTCTTAACCCAGAAATTGCAAAAAAGGCTAGAAAGTTTCACAGCTCATTTAAGGAATATAAAGCTACTCCGCTGATAAGTTTAAATAAACTAGCTGAATATCTTGGTATTAAAAATATCTATGTTAAGGATGAGTCGTATCGCTTTAATCTTAATTCATTTAAAGTTTTGGGAGGAACATATGCAATTGCCAGATCTTTATCGGAAAAACTTGGTCTAGATAAAATCGATTTTGAGTTATTAAAAAGTAAAAAAGTAAAAGAAAAACTGGGAGAAATTATTTTTATCACTGCCACTGATGGTAACCATGGTAAGGGAATTGCCTGGGCCGCTACCAATCTTGGACATAAAGCTGTTATCTATTTACCAAAAGGATCTGCTCAAAAAAGAGTTGATGCTGTCAGAAATGTTGGAGGTAAGGCAATTGTTACAGATTTAAATTATGATGATACAGTCGCTCTTGCAATTGAAGAAGCAGAAAAAAATAACTGGTCTCTTATCCAGGATACTGCCTGGGAAGGTTATCAAAAAATACCAACCTGGATTATGCAGGGATATACTACAATGGCTGAAGAAATTAAGCTTCAATTAGAATTAGAAGGAATCGGAGAGCCTACACATATGTTTCTGCAGGCCGGTGTTGGCTCAATGGCTGGTTCTATTTTAGGGTATTATATTAATCAGTTTGAAGAATATCCAATTACTACTATTATTGAGCCTAATGAGGCTGCCTGTGTTTATAATTCAGCCGCTCATAATGATGGAAAAACTCATAAAGTTGAAGGAGATCTAAAAACAGATATGGCAGGTCTTGCCTGTGGTGAAGCTAATCCTATCGCCTGGAAAATTTTAAGAGATTATGCCCATATGTTTATCTCATGTAATGACTATGTTTCTTCTAGGGGTATGAGAATTCTGGCTAATCCTATTAAAAATGACAGACAAATCATTTCAGGTGAATCAGGTTCAGTTGGGCTTGGATTACTATCGTTATTAATGGAAAAAGAAAGTTTAAGTTATCTAAGAGATCAACTTAAATTAGATAAAGATTCTATAGTTCTTATTTTTAATACTGAGGGAGCAACAGATACTGTTAACTACCGCAAAATAGTCTGGGATGGAAAAGACAGCCTGCTTGATTAATTAAATACAATCAATGAATCGGGCTTTGTGAACCTCTCCCACCAAATAAAATATTTGGAAGGAGTTTTCTTTCAACATTTTTGATAAAAAAGACCTTATTCAGGCTAAAAAATTTGCCCGCTCATTAATAGAAAATTTCACTTGAAAATCCAGTTTAGATAAGATAAATTGTTGTAAGATGAGTAATAAAAAGAATGTTATTTATAATTTTGAATCTATACTAACTAATAGATGGCTTATTAATAACATTTACAGCAAACTTTTTTCCAGCAGTGAAAATTGTATAGGCTGTGGTAAATGTGTGGAGGAATGTCCCCAGAATAATATTTTTTAAACAGCAGAAAAAGGCCAGAATGGGGTACCAACTGTGAACTCTGTTTTATCTGTGAAATGGTATGTCCTGTCCAGGCAGTAAATTCGATAGTAGATATGAAAATCTTCCAGCCTATTCTTAAATATAATGTGCGCCAGGGCATAAATGATATGAGATCAGTTATACTGAAATAGAATATAAAAATGGTGAAATTATAAAGTCAAAATAACTTTTTCAGTTCATCTTCTCTGAAATTAAGTACTTAACTTAGTTTTATTATTTTTTATTTGTCAAATTTAATATGCAAAAAACAATAAAACTCCTCGCATAATTTTTAAATAATTTGTTTTAAATTTTGCAAGGAGTTTTAATTTTATTCAGTTAATTATAAAACAATTAGATTCCTGCTTCCTCTATTTTAGCGGATTTAAATGGTAAATAGTCTACATTTCCTTCAAGAACAGTATCTCCAGCGTCATTTACAATATTATATTCTGAATCAGCAGCTTCTTTTAGATTATCAACTCCCCACCAATTATTTTTAGCCTTTAGTTTATTATCTGTATAATTATTTTCATCATCTTCTATAGCTAAAGATAAATTTTTATTTAAAGCATCATAATAAATATTATTATTGTTAATATTTGTTTCAGCAGCTGTTTCTTCACTAAATAATAATAAATTAAGATTATTATTATCGACAATTTCATTATAATAAATATCAGCTTTAGAATTTGTATCTAAAGTAATACCATATGTCTGATTACTTTTAATTAGGTTATTTTCTATTATAGCCGAACTTTCTCCTCCTAAGTATATACCTGGCCTTCCGTTATTAATTATTTCATTATTTTTTATCGTCGCTGAACTATTTTGTTCTAAATATATTCCTGCATACTCATTATTTTTAATTTTATTATTCTTGATTTCTGCTTCGGCTTCAATTAAGCGAATTCCCATCGCATAATTATCTCTTATATAATTATTTTCTAGCAATACATTTGAACTTCCTTCGTGAACTGCTATACTATAAAAACCACTTTCACCTAAATCCTCCAGATCTCGAGAATTATCATAAAACTCATTATTTAGTATCTCAATCTCACTATTATTTTCACCAATATATATACCTTCATATATAGTGTCTCGAATAATATTATTATCTAAAGTCACTTCAGTAATATTATTCTGAAATTGTATACCATTGAAATCACAGTTATTAATATTAATCTCTTTGCGATCAGAATTGATCTGAATCGCATATCTTGCCCCAGCCTTATCTTTAATTATATTCATTTTGAAACCATCAACTGTAATATCATCTGCTGCAATTTTCATGTACTTTTCTGAAGCAAAATTTATTAGAGTTTCAAATTCATCAGTTTTAGAAACTAATTTTACACCAGTTTTATCAATTGTTAAATCTTCATCAAAATTATATTCTCCTGGATAAAAAACAAATTTGTGGTTGGTTTTTTGTAAATCACTTTCTACCTCAGAAAAAACATACCTTTTTTCTTCAGTTTTATCAACAATTATGTTTTTAATATAAACTTCTTTTGCCTGTTTATCATCTTTACTCGATATTTTAAATTCTTCCTCTGTTAAATCAAAGTCTGGATGTTTTATTGTTATATCGACTTCTCCTTCTAACCCCAATAAATCTAAATTAACAAATCCATCCTGATAATTTTCTTTTAAATCTGTGAATACCTCTTCTCCAGCACTGACCGATAAAGCTGATAGCTCATCTTCTTCAAGATATCCAATTTTTAAAGATGAACTGTAAGTTTCAGATTCTAACACATCCCCACTTGAGCCAGAATCACAGGCTGTTATTAAAAAGAGCAGCATCAGGCTTAAAATAATTATCCCGAGATACTTTCCACCATTTTTTAGCAATTTAATTTCCCCCTTTGATTTGAAAATTATATTTAAATCTAAAACTCATAGGTTCTAGTAGTAGGAATATCTTCAGCCACAATTTTAATTTCTCCAGCTTCAGGAGTTCCCACTATAACCTCCATTCTTGATATATGATCAACTTCTGAAGGAACCTGGTCAAATCTCCAACCAATTTGTTTGGGATAACCGGGTAAGATTAATTCTGTAAGTTTAAAAGCTTTTTTCCCAATATTTGGTTTTTGTGCTTGCTCTCTATCATTATAGTTATCATATTTACCTTCTTCTGGTTCAATTCTGCTACCTATAATAAGATATTTTTCATTAGTCTCCCTTTTCTGACCTTTATGATCATAATAACTAAAAAGCTCTTCTTTAAATAATAAAGTAATTTCAGTTGCTTCCATTTTTGCTTCAACTGTACCATAAACTGTCGCTTTATCGCCAACTGCAACTGCTCTTTCAATATAAATAATAAAATTTGGTGTCTCTACTTTTTTTACATAAGAAGAAGGAGAAGCAGTTGATGAAGAGCTATTCTGAGCAAAAACATCATTACCTGGCTCAATGGTCACACTATCTCCCACCTCAGGCTCTTCTTTTGGATCACTAACTTTTATTAGCGAGTTATTACTGTCAACTGAAGAGACAACTATCTCACCTAAAGAAATATATAATGAATCACCACTATCCAGTTCCAACTCTCTTTCTAATTTACCCTTTTGCTCTGCTTTAACACCATCTTCACTGCCTTTATTGATCACAAGACTTTCTCCAACTTTGGCTACAACTTGAGCTTTAATAGGTTCAGCCTGCTCTATCTCACTTGCCTGATCAAAACTCTCTTTTTTACTGACTGTATCTGAAACCAAGTTGACTACTGCTGCATCCAAAGCTTTAGAAACAGCTGAATCAGCAAAGGATTCTGAACCAAAAGAGATATTTCTCAGATCAGAAATTTCCATTCCAGTATCTGTTTCTTTAGCAGAAGCTGAATAGTTACTTATAACATTACCTGTTAAGGTATCTACCAGACGCGCGTTTAAAACAGCCTCAGCTTCAATTCCTGAAAATGAGAGTGGTCCTATTGCTAATTCACCTTTTTCTACTATTTTTAAACTCTCTAAACTACCTAAGATAAATAAATTACTCTCAACCATTCTGGCAGCCTGAACTGCATTCGAAAGACCAATCCTGTCACCGGCTCTGTATTCCATCTGCTTTAAGACAGAACTTACCCGGGAGCTATCTACAACTTCAATTAGGTTTTCTGCTGCTAATTGAGAAGAATATTTTGCAGCAATACTTTCTAATACCTGCCGCTCAAAATCTTTATTATTGGTCCAGCTTAAGCCATTTGATTCAAAGCCTATTACAGCAACTCTGGCAGCTTGAGATAAACCGACAAAAGTGAATATGAAAATAAAAATGGTTATAATGATTAATAATTTACTTTTCTTATCTGACATTTAAATCCCCCCTTTGATTTCTAAAAAAATAAAAATTACTATTTATCAAGATCTTTAAATTAATTCTAAAAGCCTAAAATTATCAAAGCTAACTGCTATTATTTCTGTGACTCATATTTCACATCTACACCTCTATCAATCAGAACATTGATATTCTTCATATCTTCAGAGCCTGGACTAAGATCAAGGTAGTTAAACATCATATTTATTTCATCGCCAGGTCCAAATCCATCATTTTCTAGCAGTGGAGATAAATCTGCGACTTTATTATGATAAAATCTCAACTTTTCCAGATCAGTAAGGTTTTCTAAAGAACTTATATCTGAAACTTCAGTAAAACCGAAATCCAATTCTTTAAGCTTAGTTAAATTTTCTAAAATTCTTATGTTTGACAGATTACTATAAGTTAATGTTAATACTTCTAAGTTAATTAGTTTTTCAATTGGAGTTAAATCATTAAATTAATTCCCCTCTGATGGAATTCCTTCGGCTGCCCCTCCCATTTTTAGTGTTTTTAAGTTAATTAGATTTTTAATCGGAGAAATATCTACAACATCATTATCTCCAAAATCTAAGAATTCCAATTTTCTTAGGTTAGATAGAACTGAAATATCTTTAATGCCATTACTGTGTAAATTTAAATGTTCTAAGTTTTCTAGACTAGCTAAAAATGAAATATCCCCATCATTAACACTTCGCCATAAAGTTAACTCTTTTAAATTTTCTAATTTACCAATTGCACTAATATCAGAAGCTCTATTAGCTCCAATATTTAAATATTCTAAATTTGTTAAGTCACCAATAGGCGAAATATCTTCAATTCTTGTTGGCTCCCAGGAACCAAATTCTAAATATTCTAATTTTTTTAATCTTGATATTGGTTCTAAATTGCTGACATTATAACCCATAAAACTTAATCTTTTTAGATTTTTTAACTGTTCAATTCCTTCAAAACTTTCAATAAGATAATTTCTATCATCAATTATTAATTCTTCAATTAAAATTAAATCACTAAAATATAGATCCCCTCCCCCTTTACTAATAGATTCTCTAATATATTTTTCTAAATTATCATCTTGAAATTCAACTTTTTCTGCAATTACTGTAGCGCTAAATATAAGTAGAATTATAAAAAATAAAAAAATAATTTTTTTAAATTTTAACATTTGAACTCCTCCATTAATTCTAAATAAATTTCTCTCTCACCTTTTTCTATTGTTTATCTACTAAAATAATTCATTCAAAATATCAACTCTAATCCATTTATCATTTTTTAGATTTTTATATTAAAAACTATTTTCAATTACCTTCTTCCCTGAAAACTTAAAAAACATTATATTATAAAAAAAATAGAGAAGAAGGTATTTAAAATACTTAATTACTTTTTTTAATAACATTTCCTTCTTTATCTTCAAAAGAACCAACTATAATCTTATATAGATCAAATAATGCGCCTACAGCAAAAAAACCGCCAGTAAATAACCACAATACTCCTGTTCCTACCTTAACAACATAAAACCTGTGTCCACCTACTATTCCTAAAAATAGGCAGAGTAATAGGGTAGGCATCCACTCTTTTTCTGAAATTTGATCTGCTTCTACTTCAGATATTTTTCGTCCCGCTTCTTCCATGATTTACACCTCCTAATAAAATTATTAAAATCTAATAGTTTAAAACTTTACCTCCTTCAAAATGTTATCTATCAAATTAATCCATTAGAAACTATAAATCTTTAAGCAAACAAAAAAGCCAAAGTGTTTTATCACTTTGGCGGATTTTTAACCTGAGGTAATCCTGACAATCTTAGTTTTCTTAACCTTATATTCAGAACTTTGCGTCACAGTTTTTGAACTGTTTTGCTTTTAATATCAAATTATTTTCTTTGCTTATATTTTAACAAATAAAACTCTAAAAAATCTCTAATTCTCGTTTAATTGTATTTTTTGTTAAAAATTAGATTATTTTAACTTCGATTATCATAAAAAAATCCCCTCATGAGCTGCAAACTCAGAAGGGATTATAATTCTTTCTTAAAATTTATATTAAATTCTGGATCAGCAATTATTAAAGTTTCTGCTAAAAAATTTATCTAATTTTTTGCAGATGAATTTTTTAAAGAAAATATGAGTTGTATAATGCCCGGCAATCAAATTATATCTTGGGGGCCTCCCGATTCGTTCCCAAAGATCATCTGCAGCTTCTGTAGGAATGAAATTATCAAATATTGCATTAAACATCAGTACATTTTTACTTTATATTTTATGAGCAAATAGAGAGGGATCATAACGAAAACATGGTGGCAGTTTTTTTAAATCTTCTACTTTTTCGAATTCTGCTGCTGCTTGATCAAATTTTTTATGCAGTTCATGACAGGTTTCCAGATCACAAAATTGCTCTTCCCAGTATCTCTGCCTCAATTCCCTGGTAGCCAAACTCTGCCAGGTAATATATTCCATGTTTTCACCTGTTACTACTAATACAGCCTTTTTTATTCGCTGATCGAGAGCCATAGCGATTGTTGCAATTACTCCGCCAAAACTATAGCCCATGATATTAACTTCTTCATATTCTTCTCTTTCTAAATAATCAATTAATGTCCTTATATCATTAACAAACTGGTAAAAACGCTTTTCTATATCTTCTGTAAATCCACTTAAAAATAGCTCTTTTTCTCTGTACTTCTCAGGTTTTCTCTCCATCATAAAAGGAAGTTCCGGCATTAAAACTGTATAATCTTTTTTAGTAAAATATTTGGGATAATATTTGAGCAGTTCAAACATCTGCATATCTTCAAATCCATGGATAAAGATTAAAGCTTTTTTTCCTTTACTTTTACCGAACTCAAAAGCCTTAGCCTAATCGACAATTTTATTTCCAGAGGGATATGGACTCTTAAAAAATAGCTGAGATTAGATATTTTTTGGTCAATATATTTTTTGCTATTATTTTCTATATCTGATATAATTAAAATATGTATAATTTTAACAATGTTAAAATTGGGGGGATGAAAATGAAAAAAACTCTTGCTCTGATTACAGATGCTGGCAGACTTGACCTTTTATCAGAAACTCGCTCCTTGGCGGCCTTACCTTTTGCCGGAAAGTTTAGATTGATTGATTTTACTTTAAGCAACTGTGTTAATTCCGGAATTGAAAATGTAGGTGTAATTACCCAGTATATGCCTTACTCTTTAAAAGAACACATAGGAATCGGTAGACCCTGGGACTTAGACCGCAGAAATGGTGGGATTACTATTCTTCAGCCCTATAAGGGAAAGAGTGGGGAAGACTGGTATCTTGGTAATGCACAGGCAGTTTACAGGAATTTAAGTTATATTGAAACTAAGGCTCCAGCAGAAATTTT
>Ga0306868_1001251_pt1 | contig 13870 bp, 12 predicted proteins | sample AntRauTorckE6832_FD_190411 | JGI IMG/M metagenome (GOLD analysis project Ga0306868, IMG submission 190411) | Saline lake microbial communities from Rauer Islands, Antarctica - Metagenome Torckler E6 #832 (v2) (version 2) | ecosystem: Environmental > Aquatic > Non-marine Saline and Alkaline >... | reverse complement strand
TATCGCATTAATCGTTCTCAAAGCAAGGAAACTATTTTCAACAATTTAATAAGGAGAATGGTTACCACTAAAAATATTACTCACGCTCAATTAATATGTAGCTAAATAGTGACCTCTAAAAAATTATTTCAGCAGCGTAATAATTTACAGCCAATCCAGTATACAGAATTAAAAACCGTTAAAATAAGTATCAGTCATCCGGTATGCCGGAAAAAAGGTTTATATTTGGGGTATATAAACAATAAAAGCCATAAGATATGTTACTAAAAAGAAGTCTTTTAAGTGTAATAATGATCAGTTTTTTTGCTTTTACAGCGTGTAATACCGGCCAGCAAAAAGAAGGTGATAGTGGTGACAAAGAAAACCAAGAGGTAAGTGACAAGCTAAAAAAAGAACGGAAAGAGTTACAGGAAAAAGCTAATGAACGCCTTGCTTCTATCAACGAAAAAGTTATTGAGCTCAACAAAAAGATAGAGAGTCAGAGCGAAGCACTATCTGAAGAGCAAGAACAACAACTCGAAGATCTTCAGGAGCAACGCAAAAAAGTTAATGAGCAGCTCTATGAGATTCAAAACACATCAGAAGAGAACTGGGAAGAGTTCAAAGAAGGCTTTAATAAAGAACTTGAAAAGCTAAAGTCTGATATTGATAAAATTCTTGATGAATTTTGATAGCCGAAAAACAGAAGGATAGCAATACAAGAGGTAAAGCAGGCTAAATCAGTCTGCTTTATTTTTTTGCATGGGGACGAAAGAAAAACTCCCATGCTGTTCCTCGATAATATCCTCCTCCATTTTAATAAACCGCTTCATCACCTGCACGCTTCCTTTACCATAAGGAATCACCAGAATACCACCAGGTTTCAGCTGATCAAAAAACACCTGCGGGATTTCCGGGGCCGCCGCCGTAATCAATATTTTATGAAAGGGGGCATATGCCGGCAGCCCGGCAAATCCATCACCATAAAACAGCTTAATGCTCTTGTATCCCAACGACCGCAGTTTTCGCCCTGCCGACTCCTTCAATGATTTAAAGCGCTCTATGGTAAAAACGCGTGCCCCTAACTCGGCCAGCACTGCCGCCTGATACCCTGATCCGGTACCAATTTCCAGTACGCGGTCGTTTTTTTTCACCTCTAGCAGTTGCGTTTGTATCGCCACTGTGGTGGGTTGCGAAATGGTCTGGTCTTTACCAATAGGGAAAGGCCGGTCCTGATAGGCATACTCCTCAAAGGAAGAGTCTAAAAATTCATGCCTTGGAATTGTCATCATCGCCTCAAGGATGCGCTCATCGTGCACCCTCCCCCCCTGACGGATATGCTCTACCAGGTTGCGCCGCATGCCCTTATGTTTAAAAGTGTCTGCCATTAATGTCTTTTTAACTGTTTTGCGAAGATAAAGATTTCAGTTAGCACAAAAAAGCTTTATTTTCGCGCCACATTAGCAATATTAAATAAAGGAAACCGTTTAGAAACTATTCAGCGGGTATAATCTTATTTATGAGAATAACAATTACAGGTTTCTTCATCGTTTTGGCAGCATTACTTTTTTTTTCGTGCGAGAAAGAGAGCAGCAGGCAGGAAATCCCCTCCTATATCCGCATCGACTCGGTGCAATTGGAGGACAATATTAATATTAACGAGGGAACACTATCGCATAATATTACGGATGCGTGGGTCTATGTCAACAACCAACTCATAGGCACCTTCGAATTACCCGCCACCTTTCCTGTGCTGGCAAAAGGAGAAGCAGATATTATGATAAAAGCCGGCATTAAGCTCAACGGCGTCGCCAGCACCCGCATCCCCTACCCCTTTTTTACTGAATACAGAGCTAACAGTGTTACCCTGACACCTGAAACGGTTACCACCATGCAACCTGTTGTGCAATATAACGAAACCAGCAGCATCCCCTGGCACGAATCTTTTGACGATGACAACCTGCGGATGAAACAGCAAGGCGATACTACCCTGGCGCGCATCACAGGACAGGAAGCTTTTGATGCCTCAGGAAGCGGCAGGATTGTGCTACAAGACAGCGCCATGTTTTTTGAAGCAACCTCCGACACGGGATATGTCCTGCCGCGCAACGGGAACCCTGTCTTCCTGGAGATGAATTTTAAGACTAATCACACCCTCACCACGGGGCTTTATGCTGACAATCCGGCAACCAGTCAGCAAAAAGCTATTGTTGTCCTGAATAAAACAGCCACCTGGAAAAAGATATATATCAACTTAACCACCACCGTGCTCAACACGCAGCAAGCCACAAGCTACCGTGTATTCCTGGGCACAGTGCGCTCACCCGAAACAGAGAAAGCGGTTATTGATATCGATAATTTAAAAATCATTCATTTTTGATGAATAAAAATATACAAACACTAAAATATGTGCTCCTGGACCTGATAAGTGCTGTCATTGCATGGGTCCTCTTTTTTATTTACCGTAAATACAGCGTTGACCCATCCGTCCTCAACCGGATGAGCGAAATTACCACAGATACCAACCTGTATTTGGGTATTACCATTGTTCCGCTATTTTGGCTGCTGCTCTATTACCTCTCCGGAAACTATCGCAAAGTATACCGCCGTTCCAGGCTCAAGGAGCTGGGGCAAACCCTGCTGGTAACGCTGGTGGGTGTCACCATTATTTTTTTTACATTGATTCTTGATGATGTCATCGTCTCCTATCAGTCCTATTATCGTTCATTCCTGATGTTATTCGGGTTGCATTTTACACTTACCTATTCGTTGCGCCTCTCGCTCACAGCCATCACTAACTACAGGATACATCATAAAATAATAGGATTCAACACCTTATTGGTTGGCAGCGATGACAATGCCGTAAACATCTACCGCCAGATCAACAAGCAGGAAAAATCATCGGGACAGATTTTTAAGGGATTTGTCAATGTTTATGAACATGACCACTATAAGCTTGAAGAACATCTCCCCCACCTTGGCAACTATAAAGATTTAATGGATATCATTGAAAAATATGATATAGAAGAGGTGATTATTGCGATAGAACGATCGGAAAACGGCATTGTAGAGCATATTATCTCTGACATGGAGAATATCGATATCATCATCAAAATCCTCCCTAAGATGCACGATATCCTGATGGGAAATGTGAAGTTAGGGGGCATCTTCGAAACCCCTCTCATCCAGATTTCTCCGGAAGTGTTACCTCCCTGGCAGCAAGCCTTTAAACGTCTTTTTGACATTATTTTCTCATTGCTGGCTATCATTATCCTTTCGCCCCTGTTTTTGTTTACTGCGCTCATGGTAAAACTCTCCTCGCGGGGCCCGGTCATTTTCAGCCAGAAGCGCATCGGAAAAAATGGTAAACCCTTTATGATGCACAAATTCCGTTCTATGGTTAAGGATGCTGAGAAGGTAGGCAAGCCACAACTCTCCTCAGATGATGACCCGCGGATTACTAAGTTTGGAAGATACATGCGGAAAACACGACTGGATGAATTACCGCAGTTTTTTACCGTATTGAAAGGCGACATGAGTGTTGTAGGGCCCCGCCCGGAAAGAAAATACTTTATCGATAAAATAGTGGCGCGGGCCCCCCACTACAAAATGCTGCACCGCATCAAACCCGGCATCACCTCTTGGGGACAGGTCAAATTCGGTTATGCCGAAAATGTGGATGAAATGATAGAACGGCTTAAATATGACATCCTCTATCTGGAAAACATGTCGCTGGCCATGGATTTTAAAATCCTCATCTATACCATTATCATCGTGCTGCAGGGACGGGGTAAATAGCCGCAACGCTTTTGAAGCTCACTATCCGTATAGGTGCTTATTTAAGTATATTCTGTATGATTTTTATGATGACCGGCAAATTTGCTACAGGCTGCCCTGTTCTATAAGCTGCACAATCTGCTCTATTTTTTTATCTTCTCCTTCGGGATCATAATCCCGTTTAAGGTTAAACCCAAAAATGCGGGCAAACGACTGCCAGAAAAAAGCCACAAATTTTCCCCGCAACTCTTCCACCAGTTCATAAGAGGTGTCGCCTGTTTCCCTGTCGATAAGCTTAAGAAGAATATGCCCTTGCGTGAAGGTTAGCTTTCTGAGGTCATCTCCATAATCTTCCTTAAGCTCCTGCTCAGCCTGCCTCATGAGCTTACGTCTTTCGCGTTTGCTGTCGGCCTCCTGCAGCCGCTGGTTATATGATCGCAGCATTATCCCCGTCAGCCGGGCATAAGGATATACCTTCTTAACATTGCGGATAAGCCTCCGCGTTTTACGGTCGGGGCGCTCCTTCCAGGCAAAAATCACCACCGGCTGCAGGTTTTGAATAATGAGCGTATCGCCCCCTTCCACTTTGGCCATAACCGGTGTTTTATCGCGGATGCCTTTTTGCTCTCCGGAGCGCACCTCATGCTGCGCCATTAAGCTATAACCAGCTACTATTAAAACAAATAATATGTTTAGATGCTTACTCATCGTATATCTCTTCTTGCGCTACTGGTTCAATTTTCATTCCAAAATTAATTCAAAACCTGTAATGTGGTTTGGTTTTCATGTTGAAAAACGTTAATATTGTGCAAACATTGCTCTAAACAAACACGTTATGAAAGAATCATTTCTGCATTTTATATGGAAATACCGCCTTTTTAACGGACAACTTAAAACAACCCAGGGAGAGGCTGTCAACGTAGAACACCCTGGATGGCACAACCACGATGCAGGGCCCGATTTTCTCACCGCCAAGGTAAGAATTGGCGACACCCTGTGGGCAGGAAATGTGGAAATCCACGTCCATTCTTCTGACTGGCTAAAACATCACCACGACAAGGATCAGAGCTACAAAAACATCATCCTGCATGTAGTATACGATAATGACAAAACATTAAATATCAATGCCCCCACCGTTGAAGTGCAACATCATGTTGATATGGCGATGTATGATAAATACATCCGGTTGGTCAACAACAAAAATTGGGTGCCGTGCGAAATGCTGGCTTCCGGGATAGACCATTTTATCTGGCAACAATGGAAAAGCCGCTTGACGGTGGAACGGTTGGAAAAAAAATATAATGAAATCAAAGCCCTTTTAGAAAAATATAACAACAGTTGGGAAGACGTTTTCTATGTGCAGATAGCCCGGAACTTCGGGCTCAACGTCAACAGCGGTCCTTTTGAACTGCTGGCAAAAACAACGCCTTTAAAAACACTGGCACGCCACAAAAACAATATCCTGCAGGTGGAGGCGCTGCTTTTCGGGCAAGCGGGTTTCCTGCAAGAGCACTTTAAGGATGCCTATCCGAAAACACTTGCCAAAGAGTATGAGCACTTGCGCCACAAATACAAGCTACAGCCCATAGAGGGCAACTTGTGGCGCTTCCTGCGATTGCGTCCTGCCAACTTCCCCCACATCCGCATCGCGCAGTTTGCCCAGCTGATCCACAAATCCACATCTCTTTTCTCCTACATCCGCGAAGCTTCTCAATTGGGAGATGTCAAAAACCTCTTTATCGTTAAAGCCACAAACTACTGGAAATCGCACTATCGTTTCGACAAAAAGACTCATGAACAGGAAAAGTTCTTAGGTAACACAGCCTTAGACCTTATCATGATTAATACGGTTATACCTTTTCTGTTTGCTTATGGTAAAGAAAAAGGTAACGACACTTTGCGTGAAAGGGCTATGCACTACCTCACCGAAGTGCAGCCAGAAAATAACCATATCATTGCTCACTGGCAGGCCATGGGCATCAGCGCCGAAAGCGCTTTTCAGACCCAGGCGCTTATCTATCTGAAAAAGAATTACTGTACCCCTAAAAAATGTTTGCATTGCCCGGTGGGCAAAAAGATCCTTTCATAACTCATTACATCTGATTATTTCTTATATTTGTTCAACACAGGTGTCAGATATCATGAGTATTAAAACATTTTTTGGGTTTAATAAAAAGGAACGGATGGGCATCATTGTGCTGTTGCTTATCCTCCTTATGGTAATTGCCGCCTACATGCTTATTCCTCAATACCTTTCATATACCAGCACTATAGAGGAAGAGAAACTCCGCACACAAGTAGAGTTGTTTATTGAAGCCAGAAAAAAGGCGCGGCAACTGCAGGAAAGCAAGAAGCAGGAGCAAACAAATAAAGATAATATCAGGATCTCCAGAAAGCTTTCACCCTTCCCGTTTAACCCCAATAACCTTCCTGAAGAAAAGTGGCAGGCTATTGGGTTTTCTGACAAGCAGATAAGTATCATCAAAAATTATGAAAAAAGCGGAGGATCTTTCACTCGCAAAGGTGATCTGAAGCGTATCTACGGTATTGATGAAGAAGAATACCAGCAATTAGCACCCTATATCCGCATTCCGAAGCAAGAATATAAAGAAAAAAATGCCGGGGCGGCGCATGAAAACCAGCCCCCTGAAGAGAAGAAAACCATTTTGCAAAGCATTAACCTGAATACCACCGACTCTGTTGAGCTGCAAAAAGTATATGGAATAGGCCCTGTTTTCTCTAAACGCATTATCAAATTCAGGGAGATTCTGGGAGGGTTCTACGGCAAGCATCAGCTGCTTGAGGTGTATGGTATAGACAGCAACAAATTTGAACAGATTAAAGGAAATTTCAGAGTAGATTCCACCGAAATTAAAACCATCAATATAAATACGGCCTCATTTAAAGAACTGATCGCACATCCTTACCTCGACTACCAGCTGGTAAAAGAATTAACTGCCTACCGTGAAAAAAACGGACCTTATGAGAAGCTGGAAGACCTCAACAAGCTTCCTCTCATCTATGATGACCTCTATGAAAAAATATCACCATACCTGACTACCCGATGAAAAACAGCCTATCTAAACATATTACCCTGTTCCTGTTAGCATTATGGTGCTTAATGCCCACGGCTGAGGCACAAAACAGCAGCCCTGACCTTGAGATGCAAATCCGCCATGCCACCGGGAAAGAAAAAATAGAGTTGCTGCTTACCGCCTCTTCGAAACATCGCTTCAGCGATTGGGACAAAGCCCTGGAATCAGCCGAAAAAGCGCTGCTACTTGCCAAAAACATTAAAGACACCGCAAATATTGCCCGCTCACAGAAAAACATCGGCATCGTATACTACTTTACAGATAAGCTCACCAAAGCAGAAAACTATTACAAAAGCGCCCTGAAAAATTATAAAGCAATAGGCCATACCCAGGGCCAGGGTAATATTATCCATAATATAGGATTGCTTTTCACAGGTAAAAACCAATATGACAGTGCATTAGTGTATTATGAAAGGTCGCTGAATCTGGAAAAGCAGCTTAATAACGAAGAGGGAGTAGCCTCTACCCTGAACAATATCGCTAATGTGCATCTTTGGAGAGGCTCGTATGACACTGCGCTAACACTCCTGCAAGAATCCACTGCATATTATGAAAAAGCAGGCGATGAAAAAAACCTGATAGATAACTACATAAATATGAGTGACGTATGTATCCGTAACGAATATTTTGAGCATTCTTTCGACTACCTCAACAAAGCCATTAACCTTGCCGAAAAAAATAATGACCTGTATGCCAAGGCGATATGCCTTAGCCAGATGGCTATAGGGCATACCGAGATGGGCAACCACCAGTTTGCCATCAACCTGCTCAACGAATCGCTGAATCTCCGGCATCAGCTGCAGGATAAACGCGGAGAATCTATAGTGCTGAACAACCTTGGTTTGGTACACCAGGATCTTGGAAATTATCAAAAAGCAGATGAATTTCTGCGAAAAGCGCTGAAGATTCAGGAATCGGTTGGCGAAAAACGCGTTATAGCCAACCTTTATAATGACCTGGGCACCAACCTTCTTAAAATGGGGCTGGTTAATAAAAGTATCAATTATTACAATACCAGCATAGAAATCGCCAGGGATATCGGGGCGCGCCCTGAATTAAAAGAAAACTATGAACAGTTGATTATTGCCCATGCCCGCCTCCGGGAGTATGAAAAATCAAAAAAGTATATGGAGGCTTTTTCAGCTATTGATGACAGCACCCGTCTTGTTGACATTGAAGAGGAGCTGACGATGATGAATGAGCAGGAAACAAAACCCGATACATCGAAATATTACTATTATCTGTTAGCTGCTGCCCTGCTCTTGCTGGTAACCGTAGTAGCTGTTTTTTGGCGTTACATGCGCTAGAGGGCTGTACTTTCCTTACTTTTTCTATTTTAGCCAAAATTTTATGCGATGGCAAATACAATAAGTATTTTCAAACGTTTTCCCAGAACCTTTTGGGTGGCCAACACCATGGAACTGTTCGAGCGATGGGCGTGGTATGGTTTGTTCATGGTTTTAGCGCTTTATCTTACCAAGTCGAAAGACGTTGGAGCATTGGGATTTACCCAGGAACAGAAAGGAAATATAATGGGGATAGTGTCAGCTGTCCTCTATTTTTTGCCTATCATCACAGGAAGCATTGCCGATAAGCTGGGCTATAAAAAAGTGCTCCTGATATCTTTTGGCATCCTGGCCTCCGGCTACCTGATGATGGGATGGCTCACCAGCTATTCGGCCATCTTTATGATTTTTCTCTTCATTGCCGTGGGAGGGGCGTTGTTTAAGCCTGTTATTTCAGCTACGATAGCCAAAACCACTACCGAAAAAACCTCATCTATAGGGTTTGGCATATTTTACATGATGGTAAACCTGGGCGCATTTATAGGCCCCATCTTCGCCTCAAAGCTCAGGGAGCTGGACTGGATATATGTTTTCTACATGTCGTCAGCAGTTACCGTCATCAATATTATCCTGGTGCTGCTGTTTTATAAAGAGCCCGAGCGTGAAAAAACGGATACCCCTCTGGGGCAACTGCTGAAACAAGCCCTTGTCAACATCCTCACCGCCTTGAAAGATGTTCGTTTTTTAATATTTCTGGTACTTATTGTAGGCTTTTGGTCGATGTACCTCCAACTGTTTTTCACCTTGCCGGTATTTATCGATCAATGGATGGATACTTCCAATGTTTACGACCTGCTTTACAGCCTTTCCCCTGCCCTGGCTGAAGCGATAGGCACAAAGCAGGGCACCGTAAGCCCTGAAATGATAACCAACGCCGACGCCTTATATATCGTGCTGTTCCAGGTGATTATATCATCGGTGGTGATGCGCTTTAAGCCGCTTTATGCCATGATCGGGGGTATCTTTGTATCGGCTCTGGGTATTGGTTTAATGTTCAGCACCAACAACGCCTTGTTCCTATTGCCCTCTATCCTTGTATTTGCCGTGGGTGAGATGTCTACCTCCCCAAAGATTACGGAATACATCGGAAAAATTATTGCTCCTAAAGATAAAGTAGGGCTCTATATGGGCGCCTCATTTTTGCCTATGTCGGGCGGCAATTATCTGGCCGGGGTGCTTTCCGGGACGGTTTATGGATCTATGTCGGATAAGATGACCTTACTGAAAAAAGAACTTGCCGGCAGAAACATTAAGATGCCTGACATATCTGAGGAATACACCAAAACAGATTATTACAGGGATGCGATGGTAAGCTTAAATATGGATAGTAAGGAACTGACCAACTACCTGTGGGAACAGCACCAGCCGCAGCAAATATGGATGGTGCTGGCAGCCATAGGCGTCTTTACCGGCATAGCGCTATTAGGTTATAATTATCTGATGACAAGGGGTCAGGGACACTAACCGGGTTGGTTATCCTCCCGGTCTTTCTTTTCTTTATAGTGATAGTGAAAATCGATTTCATCACGGTCATACCCATGAAACTGCCTGATGCGGTCTTCCCACTCCTGGTCATGCTCTTCCCATTGGGGCTCCTCACGGCGCGGCCCTTCAAACCGGAAGAAATAGGCTAACAACAGTCCGGCCACACCCCCCATCAGGTGCGACTCCCAGGAGATATTTTTATGAGGGAAAAAGTCCGGAAAAACACCCCAAACCATGCTCCCATATAAAAACAATACTATCATGGCAAAGGCAAGCACTTGTTTCTGGCGCTTGATAAGGCCGCTAAAGATATGAAAAGAGACCAGCGCATATACTACTCCGCTGGCGCCGATATGCGAGCTGTTGCCCCTGGCAAAGAGCCATACCCATACTCCCGGCAAAAAGTAAGCAAAAAGGAAGATGCGAAAGGCGCGCTTATCATAAAAATAAAATAACCCGGCACTTAACAGAAAAAAAGGTACGCTGTTGGATATGAGGTGCTCAAAATCGCCATGGATGAGCGGGGCCGTAATCAAACCCGGCAAACCGCGCCATTCCAACGGGATAATGCCCAGGTAAGAAAACCGGTATTCGCCAAAGGTTTCCACCAGTTTTACCAACCACATCACCACCAAAATAATAAAGGGGTAAATCATGCTGCCCAGCAGCTTCCGCTTTTCTTTTGTGATATCCAAAAATGTTAATATTTATTAAACCCTGCTCTTATAAAAGCGCTTTTATTAAAATACATTACCTTTGATACAGTGATAATGAATTATTAAGAGAATTGTTCAGAACAAAGAGATATCATGAAAAATTTCAAAGGACTCATATTATTAGTGGTAACATTGGTTACCTTTTCCCCGTCATCAGCACAAAACAATAGTGAAGAGGACATCCGCAAACTTGTTTCGGCTGTTAAAATAATCAATTACGCTTATGTAGAAGATGTTGACGGCGAAAAGCTTACAGAAGAAGCTATTAAATCGATGCTCAAGGAGCTCGACCCTCACTCCACTTACCTGTCGAAAGAAGAGGTGAAAGAAGCCAACGAACCTCTGGAGGGAAATTTCGAAGGTGTAGGAATCCAGTTTCAGATTTATAAGGACACTATTTTAGTGGTAGCGCCTATCCCCGGAGGCCCTTCTTATGAAGCGGGGATCATGGCCGGCGATAAAATAGTTACCATTGACGGTGAGAATGCTACAGGGGAAAAGATCAGTAATAACTATGTCCGCGATCACTTGCGTGGCAAAAAAGGAACAAAAGTAAAAGTAGGTATCAAAAGAAGCCACAGGAAGGGTATCATAGATTATACCATCGTCAGGGATGAAATACCGCTTAACAGCGTAGATGCCGGATATATGCTCGATGATGCAACCGGCCTTATAAAGGTCTCAAGATTTTCGCGCACCACCCTCGATGAATTCCAGAATTATATGAAAACGCTCAAAGAGCAGGGCATGCAAAACCTTATCCTCGACCTGAGAGGCAACCCGGGAGGCTACCTGCAGACGGCTATAGACCTTGCCGACCAATTCCTGGCGGACAGAAAAACCATCGTTTACACCGAAGGGCGCGTAGCCCCGCGGCGAGACTTCAACGCCACCGGGCAAGGCAGTTTCCAGGAAGGAAAACTTATCGTTTTAATCAACGAAGGATCTGCCTCGGCCAGCGAGATTGTTTCGGGAGCAGTACAAGACTATGGCCGCGGGTTAGTGGTAGGACGCCGCTCCTTTGGCAAAGGGCTTGTCCAACGCCCCTTTAACCTGCCCGACAGTTCGGTCATCAGACTCACTACTGCCAGGTATCATACCCCCTCAGGGAGGTACATCCAAAGACCCTATGATGAAGGTGCAGATGCCTACTACAGCGACCTGAAGGAACGCATGGAACACCAGGAGCATATCTATGCAGACAGTATCTCTTTCCCCGATTCACTGAAATACACTACCTCAACAGGAAAAACCGTATATGGCGGAGGTGGCATTATGCCCGATATCTTTGTTGCCTGGGACTCTACAGCATATACCGACTATTACACAGATCTCATCAGGGAACAGGTACCTAACAACTTCATCATTAAATATCTGGAAACAAACCGGAAAAGCCTGGAAAACACTTACCAAACAGTAGGTTCCTATAAGCTAGACTTTAAGATAAATGAGGCCCTCATCGATGATTTTCTTGCTTATGCAAAAGAGTCAGATGTCGAATTTGACGAAAAGGGCTACAACAAAGCAGAAGAGAATATACACGCATTGCTTAAAGCGTTAATTGCACGTAATATTTTCGACATCAGTGCCTACTATGAAGTAATCAGCGAAATAGATAAAACGGTAAAGAAATCGTTGGAACTGCTGAATGATGAAAACGTATTCTCAGAAAACAAAATACAGCATTAATTGCTGAAAAACATGCAGCAAGAAAAACCCCGCAACAGGCTTCCTGCTGCGGGGTTTTTTTGATCAACAACCGATTTAAATTGTATGAGGCTACCTCATTTTCCCTATAACGCAAACCCTCAGGAAGGCTATCGTCACCGGAGAAATATATGCCCGGGCATTACAACCACTATTTAAGTGCTTTAAGGGCCTTTTGGTAGTCAGGCTCCTGCGCTATTTCAGGCACCAGCTCCGTATATTTTACTTTTCCATCCTCATCAATAACCACCACACTCCGGGCAATCAAGCCAGCCATAGGGCCATCAATGATTTCAATACCGTAGTCGCGGGCAAAGGTGCTGTCAGGTCTCAGCTGCGTAGTAGAAACCACTTTGTCGAGCCCTTCATTAGAACAAAAGCGGTTATGTGCAAAAGGAAGATCCTTAGATACGCTGACTACCACCGTGTTGTCAAGGTCGCCAGCCTGAGCATTGAATTTACGCACCGAATTAGCGCACACTTCAGTATCCAGACTGGGAAAAATATTCAGCAACACCTTTTTTCCCTTAAAATCGGATAAGCTTACATCCGACAAATCAGTTTTTGTCAGCTTAAAATCGGGGGCTGCTTTTCCCTCCGAAGGGAGCTCTTTGTTCGTATGGATAGGATTTCCTTTAAGTGTTATTTCTGCCATTTTTTTCAGTGTTTTTAGTTTGGAATTTATTTTGTTACCCCTATAACGGCATCAATAAGATTTTGTTTTTCTCTGATTAAACTTAATGACAGTGCTGAGATTCAACTCATGCTTTTTCATCATGCTTTTTCATCATGCTTCCATCTTCATCATGCTTCCTGATTCTATTAGATATAGGCTGTTCCCGAAAATCCGGACAAGTTTTCCCTAAGGAGAAGAAAACCAATTTGAGACTGCCATCTTGATGCCGGAGGCATCACATATTTGTAACAAAGATTGCTCCCTTTAAAAATACCGACCCCGGAGCGGGTCGAATCTTTTAGCGCCACATCACAAATCCCTTAAACCGTGGGTAGTAAAATGATTTCCGAAGGTTCCGCCTGTCTATAGACTTTGGGTTGCTAAAAAGCCGCCAGACAGCCTGTCCCGAAAATCAGGAATAGTTTTCCCTGTGAAGAACGAAACCAATTGAGACTGCCATCTTGATGCCGGAGGCATCACATATTTGTAGAAATGATTGCTCCCTTTAAAAATACCGACCCCGGAGCGGGTCGAATCTTTTAGCGCCACATCACCAATCCCTTAAACCGTGGGTAGTAATACCAATTGTATTTCAAAGTGAGCTTCAGCGAAACATTGAAATTACGTAATTATTTACCTGGCATAAAAAATCTGTGAAAATCAGTTCAATCTGTGTCATCAGTGTTCTATTGTTTTTCAATAATGATATACCGAGGTTTCGGTACAGGCGCTGATTTAACTGATGGTACTGATTCACACTGATCAAAACCTAAATAATTACAGTTTTACCCAAATTGAGCGATTCTCGCTCACGATAAAGAAATTGTAAGCATTTCACCTTCCCGCAATTCTGCGGGACAGGCTACCTATTCGGTGAAATACAACAATTTCTAAATCGGGGTTAAACCTAAGTAAAGCGCTTTTTCACTTTGTTCAAACCGCTCAACTTAGGTTTTAGTATTTAATTAGTGTCTGTCCATAATATGGCTCCAAATTTCGGATAATTGCTCCGGAAGTTGGCCAAAAATAGGATTTTCCGTACCGAACACGCCCGAAATTTGTTAAACTGTTATATATTGTTGACATAAT
>Ga0306868_1001250_pt1 | contig 13871 bp, 14 predicted proteins | sample AntRauTorckE6832_FD_190411 | JGI IMG/M metagenome (GOLD analysis project Ga0306868, IMG submission 190411) | Saline lake microbial communities from Rauer Islands, Antarctica - Metagenome Torckler E6 #832 (v2) (version 2) | ecosystem: Environmental > Aquatic > Non-marine Saline and Alkaline >... | reverse complement strand
TAAATAGTAAAAGATTTTATGCTCGGGGGGTAAACTATCTTTCCTCACAATTTTTATCAAAAAGTGATAAAAGTTTATATGATCAGGACTTTAAATTAATTCTCGAGGCAGAAATGAATATGATCAGAGTTTTTTCACATCTGGAAAATGAATATTTTTATCAGCGCTGTGATCAACTTGGAATTCTTATCTGGCAGGACTTACCTCTACAGTGGGGTTATGATAATCAGATTGAAACCATCGAAAAAGCGGCCAAAATTACTGAAAAAGCTGTGGAAAAACTATTTGATCATCCTTCAGTTTTTAACTGGTGTGTGCACAGCGAATCCCGTTATCATGATTATATTAAACTGGATAGAGTGCTGGAAAATAAAATTAAAGAACTTGATCATTCTCGTCCTGTCTGGAGGAATTCAGTTTTTATGTCAGAGCAAAAACCGCCTGAATTTTTTAGGAGCCTGGAAGAATTTGAAGCATATAATGCTAATAATTTAAGTGTTAACTGGGTTGGCTGGTACTGGGATCAGATTGAAAACGCAGAAAACTATAATCCCTTATTCATAACTGAATTTGGCAGCCAGTCTTTACCTGATAAAAAAACGATGATTGATATTTTTGGAGAAGATAATTTATGGCCTCCTGACTGGGAAGAATGGAGAAAAAGAGGTTTTCAGAAAGAGTTATATGAAAAAAATATTGCTCGAAGCTATGATAGTTTAGAAGAAATAATAAATTATAGTCAGGCCTATCAGACTTATTTTTATAAAGAACATATAGAGGCTATGCGCCGCAAAAAATATAATAAAAACAATGGTATTTTGGCCTTTCATTTAGTCAGCACCTGGCCGTCTATTGACTGGTCACTGATTGATCATCAGCGGAATCCTAAAATGGCTTATTCAGCAGTCAAAGAAAGTTATCAGCCTCTATTAGCTTCTTTTAGAATTGTTAAAGAGAAGGGAAAATTAATTTTAGAAGGTTGGTTAATTAATGATTATCAGCAGTCATTTAATAACTTGGAATTAAGATATGAACTTGATTTTGATAATGGGAGTTCAACTGCAGAATTTAAATCAATTTTTGATTTAGAAAAAGATTCTGTTCAAAAAATTATTAGAGAAGAAATTACTACCAATTTTAAAACACTGGCAGTTCAGAGCAGTTTGCTTTCTGAGCAGGGAAAAACTCTTGCTCAAAACAAAAATCTGCTTTTTAATAAAGAACTGGAATTTACATTTAGAGAAAAATGTATACAAATAGAATCTTTATGGGGAGGTGAGTAATCAGCAGCGGTTGATTTAAATTTTAGTTAATTAAAATTCACCAAAAATTAAAGGGGGGATGGGCTAAATAGCCCACAATAATGAGTAAAAAATTAGTTTTAGCTTTAACATTTGTTATGATTTTAATGGTTTCTGCAGGAGTAATGGCTCAGACAGAAATTGAAGTCTGGTATCATTCCGGTAGAGGTGCAGAAAGAGCAGTGACTCAGGATCAGGTTGCGAGATTTAATGAAATGCAGGATGAAGTTTTTGTAAACTTAGTTGAGCTTCCAGAAGGTAGTTATAATGAGCAGGTTCAGTCTGCAGCGGTAGCCAATGATCTACCTGATGTACTTGATCTTGATGGTCCTTTTGTTGCTAACTATGCCTGGTCTGGATTTTTACATCCACTGGAAGACTTTATGTCAGAAGAAATGAAAGAAGATTTCTTAGCTTCAATCATGTCCCAGGGAACTTATAATGATCATGTTTATGCACTGGGTGCTTTTGACTCCGGTCTTTCATTCTGGGGAAACAGAAAGTATTTAGAAGCAGTTGACGCCAGAATTCCTACCTCTGTTGAAGATGCCTGGACCTATGATGAATTTATGCAGATAGTAGAAGATTTACAGGCACTTGAAGATGTAGAATATGCACTTGACTTTAAGATGTTTGATGTAGGAGAATGGTACACCTATGGTTTATCTCCATTTTTCCAGGCCTTTGGTGCTGATCTAATTGATCGTGAAGCAAATCAGGCTGAAGGAACATTAAATGGTGAAAAAGCTATAGAAGCTGGTAAATGGTTTAAGTCATTATTTGAAAATGGTTATGCAAATCAGAACCCTCCAGGAGATACCGAGTTTATTAACGAAGTTGCAGCTCTATCCTGGACAGGACACTGGAACTACAATCCTTATACAGAAGCTTTAGGTGAAGACTTAGTCTTATTACCTGTACCTAAGTTTGAGAAACAGGCAACTGGTATGGGTTCCTGGGCCTGGAGTATTACCAATAATTCAGCCAACCCAGAAGCAGCCTGGAAATTCTTAGAGTTTGTACTACAGCCAGAAAATATAGTTCAGATGACAGATGCTAATGGTGCAGTACCATCTAGATCCTCTGCAGTTGCATTATCTGAACCATACAAAGATGGTGGAGACCTCGATCTATTTGTTGAGCAGCTGGAAACTATTGCAGTTCCCAGACCTGTTACACCTGCTTATCCAGTAATTACTGATGCCTTTACTACTGCTGTTGACAACTTTGTCAGTGGTGGCGATGTAGAAGAAGAATTGAATACAGCAGCAGAAGAAATCGATCAGGAATTTCAGTATCTAGGAATTAACTAGAATTAAAATTAACATTAACTGCCGGGAGAATAATTCTCCCGGCTCAATTATAAATAAAAAGTATTTATTGTTCAACGGTTTTAAAATGAAAGGAGGATTTTATGCAGAGGAATGACAAAAAATCTATTGCTACCTTTATGCTGCCGGCTTCAATTTTACTATTAGTTTTTATGGTTCTACCTTTTTTAATGGCTTTTGGCCTTTCTTTTACCAATCAGCGTTTAATTGAAAGTCCACGGGGAACTCAATTTATCGGGATGGCAAATTATTTTAGAGCTCTGGGGGATAATCTTTTTAGAAGGGGTCTTACAAATAATGCTATTTTTGTACTGGTAGTTGTACCACTGCAGACTGCTTTAGCACTTGCTTTAGCAATTTTAGTCAATATTAAAGTTAAGGGGAGTAAAATATTTAGAGCAATCTTTTTTATACCAACAGTTACCACCATGGTTGTGGTTTCAGTAATCTGGAGTTTTTTATATCATCCAGATGGGCTGATTAACGGATTTCTAGCTACAATTACCTTTGGTCTCTGGGATGGTGTTGATTTTTTAAATAAGACAACAACAGCTTTTCCTTCGATTATGTTGATGTCAATGTGGCAGGGTGTAGGTTTTCAGATGCTGATCTTTTTAGCAGCTTTACAGGAAATACCGGATTCATTTTATGAAGCTGCAGATATTGATGGTGCAAATACCTGGCAGCAGTTTCTATATATCACCTTACCTCAGTTAAAAAACACTACCACATTTGTTATTATTTCAACAACAATTTTAGCCTTTAGATTATTTACTCAGGTCTATGTGATGACAAGTGGAGGACCACAAAATTCTACTTATACCGCCATGCTTCATATCTATAATATGGCCTTTAAGCGGCTAAATATTGGTTACTCTTCCGCTATGACAGTTATATTTTTTCTGATAATTTTAGTAATTTCTATTTTTCAGAGATTTGTACTTAATGATACAGAAGAGGAGGTGTAATAATGAAGTACAAAGATAATAGAAAAATTTTAGCCTATCTAGCAATGATTATATTAAGTATTTTCTTTATTTTTCCCTTATTTTATATGATTTCAGTCTCCTTAAATCCAAATGAAACTTCAATCTTGAGAAATATGGCTTCAGTTCGCGCTTTTTTCCCGGGAGATATTAGTCTGCAGAACTTTTTTGATGTTTTTGATAGAATGCCTTTTGCCAGATTTTTATTTAACTCAACTTTTATAGTAAGTACTACAATTATAATTGGGCTTTTGACAAACAGTATGATGGCTTTCGCCCTGGCTCGTTTACGCTGGAAGGGTAGAGCTCTAATAGTTACAGGTGTTGTGGCTTTAATGATTATTCCTTTTGAAGCAATTGCAGTTCCTTTATTACTGATCACAAATAGACTTGGCTGGCTGGACAGCTATCATGTGCAGATTATACCGTTTATAGCCAATCCACTTTATATTTTTCTTTTATTTCAGTTCTTTAAGAATTTTCCAAGTGAACTGGAAGAAGCGGCAATTATTGATGGTGCAAGCTGGTTTGGAATCTACTGGCGCATTGCTCTGCCTTTATCGAAGCCGATTTTATCCAGTGTAGCAATTCTGCACTTTCTCATGCAGTGGGGATCTTTCCTCTGGCCTTTAATGGTAACTAGAGGCCCAGAATACAGACCTTTAACAGTAGCGATGGAAGTTTTCTTTGGTCAGTATCCTCGTAACTGGGGAGATATAATGGCCTTTGCAGCTATGATTACAATTCCAGTATTATTATTATTCCTCTACTTGCAGGATACTTATGTAAATACTGTAGCTAGAAGTGGAATAAAATAAGTTATTAATATTAAATCAGAGTTAAATATTAGATTTATTCAGTATAAATTAAAAGTCACAGCTAGAACTTAATGAAAAAGATTAAATATATGTTTTGGTTGTGGCTTTATTTTGATTAAATATTTTTTTATAGATGTCCGCAAGACATTTTATTTTAAATTTTAATTAAATGAAAAGGAGAAGATAAGGTGAAAGCAGCATTATTAAGTGAAAATGGATTTGAGATTAAAGAAATAGAAAAGCCAGAATGTAAAAAAAATGAAGTTATTATTAAAACCAAATACTGTGGAATCTGTGAAGGTGATTTACATAGATATAAAATGGCTTTAGAAAATAATGAGCTGCCTGAAATAGTTCTACTTGGACATGAAGGTAGTGGAGTTGTTGTTGAAGTTGGAGAATGTGTAGAAGATTTCAAAGTTGGTGATAGGGTAACAGCAATGAAAGAAGGAGCCTTTGCTGAATATTTTGCAGCTGCTTCAGCTGAACTTGCTAAAATAGAAGGTGAAGGCGATTATTCTGAACTTAATAAAGATCCCCTGGGAGAGGCTGTAGCCTGCTGTGTTCATGCAGGAAACAGATTTAATCTTAAAGCTGGAGATAGTGTGGCTTTAATTGGGGCAGGTTTTATGGGGCTTGTGTCTCTGGAACTGGCCCAGCTGCAGGGAGCAGTAGAAACTGCTGCTTTTGATCTGCTTGACTGGAGGCTAGAGAAGGCCAAAATTCTGGGAGCAGATGAAGTTTATAATCCAAATAAACTTTCTGCTGCAGATAAAGAAAAGTTGGAAGAAAAATTTGATTTAGTAATCGAGGCTACTGGTGTTCAGGCTGCAGTTGATATGGCCAGCGATCTTGTCAAAAAGCACGGCAGAATTGTTCTGCTCGGTTACCATCAGTCAAATAATGGTATACGCCAGGTTGATATGAAAAAGTGGAATTACAAAGCTATTGATGTAATTAACGGACATGTACGTAATCTAAAAGAAAAAAGAGATGCAATGGAATTAGGATATAAGCTGGTAGATAAAAATAAAATAAAGCTGGAAGAATTCGTAAGTGAATATAAATTTAAAGATATAGAAGAGGCATTTAAAGATCTAAAGAATAGAAAAAAGGATATTTATAAAATTTCACTAACTTTCTCAGGTTAGAATAATATTATTATTTCAGATGGAGTGATTAAAGTTGAATAATAAATTAAAAGTTGGGAGAAATATATTTTGCTAAATCACTTGCCTTAAGAAGAGGTGTTCCTAACTGGGGTACATTTTTAGACAAGAAAGTTCAGGGAGGCGGCCCCTTAATTGACATTGGAACTCATGCACTTGATTTAACTTTATGGTTAATGAACAATTATCAGCCTAAAATTGTGTTGGGCAATGTTTTTAATAAATTTAGAGATCAAAATAGTGAAGCCAATTATTTTGGCAGCTGGGATCCAGAGAAATTTACATTAGAAGATTCTGCTTTTGCCCATATAATTATGGGAAATGAGGCTCTGGATTGAAGCTCTTAGAGAAGATAAAAAACCAGTTGTGACAGCAGAGCAGGCACTGGTAGTTTCTCAGATTTTAGAAGCAATTTACATTTCTTCAAAAAGTGGAGAAGCCTATGAATTTTAAGATTTTTGGGCTAAAAAGCATTAAATAAGGAAGGGTAATATGATTAATAATTTATATAAGGAAAAATACAGACCGCAGTATCATTTTTCTCCGGCTCAAAATTGGTCAAATGATCCAAATGGGTTGGTCTATTATCAGGGAGAATATCATCTTTTTTATCAGTATAATCCAGATGATGTTGTCTGGGGGCCAATGCACTGGGGGCATGCTGTCAGTAAAGATTTAATTCACTGGGAGCATCTACCGATAGCGCTTGAGCCAGATGCTGAACTGGGAATGATCTTTTCTGGCTCAGCTGTGGTAGATAAAAATGATACAACTGGCTTTTTTGATGGTGGTGAAGGTCTGGTAGCTATCTACACAACTCATCTTGTACAGGAAGAAGGAGCACTACAGCAGCAGGCGATTGCCTACAGTAAGGATAATGGCCGCAGCTGGACTAAATATGAGGGTAATCCTGTGATCAAAAATTATGGGGTAGCAGATTTTAGAGATCCCAAGGTTTTCTGGCATGAAGAAAGTGAAAAATGGGTGATGATTGTTGCCTGTGATGATCGGGTTAGATTCTATAATTCTCCTGACTTAAAAGAGTGGAACTACTTAAGTGAATTTGGTCAGAATCTTGGTATTCATGCTGATACCTGGGAATGCCCGGATTTAATTAAACTGCCGGTAGAAGCCTCAGATTCAAATGCTGCTGATTCAGAAATAAAAGAAAAATGGCTGCTTGAAGTTGGAGATATCCGCGGTGGTCAATCAGGAGTTGCTGTCCAGTATTTTATCGGTGAATTTGATGGCGAAAGATTTGAAAGTGATTATGATAGAAGTTTTTTTGTAGATCACGGACAGGATATTTATGCCCTGCAGAGTTGGTCAAATCTTCCTGATCAGCGTCAAATTTGGTTGGGCTGGATGAATAATATTGGCTATATGTCAAAGATTCCAACCACAGGCTGGCGGGGAATGATGTCTATTCCAAGAGAACTGGCTTTAAAAGATGATGGAGAACGAGTCAAGTTAATCCAGAAACCGATATCTGAGCTCAAAGAACTAAGAAAAGAAATTTATGAAAAGCAAAGTTTCAGATTGAAAGATAAGCTAAGCTTTGACTGCAGTGAGCAGAGCTTTGAACTTAAAGCAGAGATTGATTTTAATGAGGCTGAAGAAGTAGTTTTTGCTCTGCATAAAAGTGGAGCCCAGGAATCGCTTTTAAAGTTGAATAGAAAAAATAATAAAATCATCGTGGATTTAAGTAATTCTGGTAATACTGATTTTGACGAGACCTTTCTTTTAGAAAAGGAAATCGACTATAAATTTAAGGAAAAAGTAGAAGTAAATATTTTTGCCGATCGTTCTTCTTTAGAAGTGTTTTTGGATGGAGGAGAAGTTTCGATTACCAATCTAGTTTTTCCAGAATTAGACTCAGAAGAGATTGAAATCAGAGCTGATGGTGGAAATGGTCAGATAAATAATTTAGAAGTTTTCAAGCTTAATTCTATCTGGGATTAATAAATCAATAATTCTATTCTTAAAGAGCTAAATCAGCAGGGAGCAATTTTAACTCAGTTTAAAAGCAGCTGAAGCAATAAATTCTCTCAATCAATGTTGATTTGGCTTTATTTATGTTATAATAAAAGAAATATTTTTCAATTTAATAAGGAGGATTTTTCAATGCAGGGAGTAATAACTTTAGGAGAAGCTTTAATTGATTTTACACCATTAGATGATCAAAATCTGGATTTCCGTAAAAATCCAGGTGGAGCACCAGCTAATGTTGCTGTTGCTTTAAGCAGACTGGGAGTGGATGTAAGTTTTGTGGGTAAGGTTGGAAATGATGTTTTGGGGAATTTTTTATCCCAAAAATTACAGTCAGAAGAGGTTAATATTGATAATCTTATTTTAACTGAAGAAGCAAAAACAGCAATTACCTTTGTGACTTTAGATGAAGATGGAGACAGAAGTTTTGACTTCTACATAGATCCGAGTGCTGACAGATTCTTAAGGACAGATGAGATTGATGCAGAACTTTTTGAGCAGAATAAGATTTATCATTTTGGCTCAATTTCTTTAATCGATGAACCAGCGAGATCAGCAACCAAAAAAGGGATAGAGCTTGCTCATCAGAATGGAATGCTGGTTTCCTATGATCCGAATTTAAGAGAAATGCTCTGGGATTCCTTAGCTGAAGCCAAAGAAATGATCTTATCTGTAATTGATCAGGTTGATATCTTAAAAGTTTCAGAAGAAGAGTTAGAATTTCTAACAGGAACAGCTGATATAGAAGAGGGAGCAGCCGAATTAAAAGCTGAATTTGAGATTCTAATCATTTTTATCACCTGTGGTAGTGAAGGCTCATATTATTACTTAAATGATCTCGGATTTGTAGAGGCTTTTAAAGTCGATGCAGTTGATACTACTGGAGCTGGAGATGCTTTTATGTCCGGGGTATTATATAACTTTAATGAAACTGATTTAACTCTGTCAGAAATCGATAATAAGTTTTTAGAAAAGACACTTAAGTTTGCAAATTATTCCGGTTCACTTGCAGCTTCAGCAAGTGGTGCCATGGCAGCACTGCCAACTTTAAAAGAAGTTCAAAAATTGGAATTATAAGTTATTATTATTGAAAAACCGTGGATCTGAATATCAAAATTTAATTTGATAAAATTATTTTAGTGTAGTATAATAAAATCAAATCTAAATATTCAGATTTAAAATTTAAAGACGGGGAGCCAGACTGGAGGCTGAGAGGATGAGCAATCATCGACCCATAAACCTGATCCTGGTAATACAGGCGTAGGTAAGATATTAAGATCATTAAACCCTCCGGTTTGTTTCTCACAAATCAGGAGGGTTTTTATATTTTAAAGATTATTTTGCGAAAGGGGTGATTTAATGAAAGCAGCTGTTGATATACAGTGTCTGCCACTGGGAGTTGCTGCTAAAGCAGAAATTTATGATTTAGTTGACAAAGCAATTGCTGTAATTGAGGAAGCAGGTTTGGACTACACAGTTAGTGCTTTTTCAACAACTATTGAAGGAGAACTGCAGGAAATTTGGGACACAGCTTTAAAAGCACATTTAGCTGTTCAAGAAGCTTCGGGCGAAAATGTTATAAGTTATATCAAACTTGCTACAGGGCCAGAATTAGGAAGCACTCAGGAAAAATTGGAGAGACAGAAAAAAGAGGAATTAAATTATGAATAGTTTTAAAGACAAATTATATTATTATATGCCGGTTTTTATATTTTTTATATTTCTGCTGCTCTTTTGGGAGCTGATAGTTCAGTTGATTGGTGTAGAGAGCTGGATTCTGCCAGCTCCGACAGCAATAATTAGAGAGCTGATTAAAACCCGCTCACTTTTATTAGATCACTCTCTTAGAACCTTATATGAATCTATTTTTGGTCTAACTGTTTCTACAGCAGCAGGAATTTTAGTAGGGACAATAATTTTTAACTTTAGAATTTTAGAGAGAACTCTTTATCCGCTGATGGTTATTTCGCAGACGGTGCCGATAGTTGTTTTAGTTCCCCTGCTTGTAATCTGGTTTGGATTTGGACTGCTGCCAAAATTACTTATTGTTATTTTGGCCTGTTTTTTTCCGATTGCAGTCAATACAGTAGATGGCCTGAATACTGCTGACCCGGATAAAGTTAATTTACTAAGAGCAATGGGGGCTACAAGGTGGCAGATTTTCATTAAACTCAGAATTCCTACTGCTTTACCGATGATTTTCAGCGGCTTGAGAATTTCAGCAACTTATTCTGTGATGGCAGCTGTAGTGGCTGAATGGATGGGTAGTGATCTGGGACTTGGTGTTTTTATTGTTCGTTCTTCTAATTCTTATCTAACAGCAAGGGTATTTGCGGGGATTTTTTTAGTTTCTCTTTTTTCAATTATTCTATTCCAGTCTGTATCACTGCTGGAAAGAATATTAATCCCCTGGACAAAAAATTACAAGGAGGAAGTATAATCATGAAAAAAATATTGATCATAACTTTAATTGTAATCATGTTTTTTCCATTTGCGGCTGCAGCTGAAGAGGTTGATTTTTTGCTTGACTGGGTACCAAATACCAATCATACTGGCCTTTTTGTTGCCGAAGAAATGGGCTGGTTTGCAGAGGAAGAGATAGAAATAAATTTTATTCAGCCGGGCACCAATATGTCGGTAGAACAGGTTGTAGGAGCCGGGAGAGCTGATTTAGGGATAAGTTTTCAGGAGTGGGTAACACCTGCCAGAGTGCAGGGAGTACCAATTGTCTCCCTTGCTGCAGTTATTCAGCATAATACTTCAGGCTTTGCAGTTCTGAAAGAAAAAAATGTTGAAAGTCCTGCTGATTTTGCCGGAATGCAGTATGGAGGCTGGGGGATGGATATCGAAAAAGCTATTATTGAATCACTTGTTGCAGGTAGTGGTGGAGATTATTCTCAGGTAGAATTTGTCAATATCGGCAGTGGAGATCTTCTTTCAATGCTGGACAGCAACAAATTTGACTTTACCTGGATTTTTTATGCGGCAGATGGAATCCAGGCTGAAATGAGGGGTATTGATCTAAATATTTTTATGCTCAAGGACTATCAAGAGTTTGTGCCTGACTATTATACTCCGGTAATTATAAGCTCGGAGAAGATGATTTCAGAAAATCCAGAACTGCTTCAAAGGGTTATGAGGGCAGTTAAAAAGGGCTACCAATATGCAGTTGAAAATCCTGAAAAGGCAGCTGAAATACTTCATAAAAAAGCTCCAGAAAACAGCCTGGAATTTTTGAAAAAAAGTCAGAATTGGCTCAGTCCCCGCTATCAGGCTGATGCTCAAGAATGGGGTTATCAGGAATTAAAGGTCTGGGAAGATTTTGGAGATTGGATGTATCAAAAAGGACTTATTGCTGAAGAATTTGAAGCCGAGCAGGCATTTACCAATCAATTTATAATCAGTGACTAAAGTGATTTAAAAGAAAAGGGTGTAAAAATGAAGGAAGCTTTACTTGAGATTGAAAATATTTATTATGATTATCGAGAAAAAGAAGATATATATCCTGTCTTATCTGACATTAATTTATCAGTAGCTGAGGGAGAATTTATCTGTATTATTGGGCCAAGCGGCTGTGGTAAAACTACTCTTTTTAATATTTTAGTTGGTCTGGATAGACCTGATCAGGGTAAAATAAAATTAAAAGGAGAGGATATCACCTTTACCAGAGGTCACATAGCCTATATGCCGCAGAAGGACCTCTTATTTCCCTGGCGAACAATAATTGAAAATTTGCTGCTCGGGGTGGAAATTAACAAAGGTGATTTAAAAGCAGCTAGAAAAGAAGCTGAAAATTTAATACCACTTTTTGGTCTGGAAGGATTTGCAGATAATTATCCCGATCAACTCTCAGGTGGTATGAAGCAGAGAGCAGCTCTTTTGAGAACAGTGCTCACTCATCATGATATTCTTGCTCTTGACGAACCTTTTGGGGCTCTGGATGCTCTGACCAGATCTAAAATGCAGGACTGGATCCTCTCTATTAAGGCTGAGCTTAATAAAACTATTTTGTTTATTACCCATGATATTGAAGAGGCAATTACTCTGGCAGATAGAATTATTGTGCTCAATGGCAGTCCAGGTAAAATTGTTAAAGAACTAGAGGTAGAGCTTCCATACCCCCGTCAGAAGACAGATCGAAGATTTATTGAATATAAAGAGGAGCTTTTAAAACGCTTATCAGATTAAAAATAGCTGACAGCAGCGGTTTCTTAGAGCAGGCCGCATAACTGTCAGCTTTTTTGTTTAATACTCTTTTTGAATTTTAATTATTCATTAAAAGCGTTATCAGGTGTCCACTGCTTGTAGATCTTACCAACTGCATCAGGTCCTGGTTTTAAAGTAGGTTTACCTGGTCTCCAGCCGGAAGGTGTTACTTCTTTACCACCGGTTTCTCTAACTAACTGGAAGGCCTGAACCTGTCTGATAAGTTCTTCCACATTTCTACCTACAGGAGGTGTTAAAATTTCCATAGCCTGTAAAACACCATCAGGATCAATAATAAATCTACCGCGAACATCTATTCCAGCATCTTCATCATAAACACCAAATTTACGTCCGATTTTACCTGCAGAATCTGAAACCATAGGATAAGGAATTCCACCTTCAACCATTTTGGATAATTCTGTTTCATCCCAGATTTTGTGACTAAACTTGCTGTTTGTGCTGACTGCAATAACTTCTACGCCCAGATCCTGTAATTCATCATACTTGACGGCAACTGCCGCCAGTTCAGTAGGTCAGACGAAGGTGAAATCGCCAGGATAGAAACATACTACCCGCCAACTACCATCATAATCAGATAATGATACTTCTTTAAATTCGCCTTTGTGATAGGCCTGCCCTGTAAAATCAGGGGCTTCTTTGCCAACTCTAATCATTTTATTACCTCCTCAAAAAATTTTGAATAATTAAAATTCAAGTTAAAATAATTATATCAGAAAATATTACCACAAACAATGATAATAGTAATTATTCTTGTCGAATCAGTATAAGACTTTCAAATACCAAGTATAGTGATTAAGATTATATTATGTTATGTTAAAAAATTCACTATAACCAGGTACAAAAAATATTTTAAAATCTCTTGCAATAATCAGATAAATGCTATATAATACTAAAAAATAAACATAAATAAACCTTTGAACAGAAGAGTAGGGATTTTAGTGGATTTAGCGAATCGGGGATGGTGAAAGCTCGAGCGAAACTTGATTCTGAAGCGCATCTGTGAGGTTTTTTTCTGAACTCAGTAGGAAAAAACGTAGAACTGCGTTAAATTAGCTGAAAGTGGATAATTTTTTTATCAAGCAGAGTGGTACCACGGATATTAACCTGTCTCTATTATATGGAGGCGGGTTTTTGTAGTTTTTCAGCATAATTTTGCTGAAAATATATTTAAATAAGATTGTTGATGGCGGTTGATTGAGAATTAAAAAGAGAGCAGAAAATCTAGCATAATACAATAGGAGGAATTTTTAAAATGGCAGAAAAAGAAGTTAAGAAAATTTTGTTGGCGTATTCGGGTGGACTTGATACTTCAGTGGCGATTAAGTGGCTGCAGGATAAATATGATGCAGAAATTATTACTTATACCGCTCATTTAGGACAGCCCCAGGACTGGGATGCTGTAGAGAAAAAGGCGATGGCAACAGGTGCTTCTAAGGCCTATATTGATGATATTAGAGAAGAGTTTATTACTGATTATGTTTACCCGGCCTTAAAGGTTAATGCCATGTACCAGGAAAAGTATCCGCTGGCAACAGCACTGGCCCGTCCTTTGATTTCTAAAAGAATGGTTGAGATTGCAAAAAAAGAGGGAGTAGATGCTTTAGCTCACGGCTGTACAGGTAAGGGTAATGATCAGGTTCGTTTTGAAGTTTCCTTTAAAGCACTGGCGCCAGAGATGGAAATCATTGCACCTTTAAGAGACTGGGAATTTGTTTCCAGAGATGCTGAAATTGAGTATGCTGAAGCAAACGGAATTCCGGTTAAGGCTACTAAAGACAGCCCCTACAGTATTGATCAGAACCTATGGGGGATCAGTATTGAATGTGGAGTATTAGAAGATCCCTGGGCTGAGCCGCCAGCAGATGCCTATCAGTGGACTAAAGATGTAGATGATACTCCAGCTGAGCCTAAATATCTTACAATAGATTTTGAAAAAGGTATTCCAGTAGCAATTGATGGAGAGAAAATGGCTCCGATTGATCTCGTAGAAAAGTTAAATGCAGTTGGTTCTGAATATGGAGTTGGCAGAATCGATATGTTAGAAGATAGA
>Ga0306868_1001249_pt1 | contig 13891 bp, 10 predicted proteins | sample AntRauTorckE6832_FD_190411 | JGI IMG/M metagenome (GOLD analysis project Ga0306868, IMG submission 190411) | Saline lake microbial communities from Rauer Islands, Antarctica - Metagenome Torckler E6 #832 (v2) (version 2) | ecosystem: Environmental > Aquatic > Non-marine Saline and Alkaline >... | reverse complement strand
GATACCGCGCCGGTTGAAGGAGATCCGCAGGCGACCATCGAAAAAATGCGAACGGTCCGGGCGGCTGCTCTTGCGCCCGCTGAGCCATCGCCTCAGGATCGCGCCGTGGCTGCCCAGGCGATGCAGTTGATGTTGCAGGCCCAGTCGGAACTGGCGGTGAGTTTGAACGATGGTGATCGCTCCCGGCAGGATAAATCAGCCGCTGGCGCCTCTGTCCGAATCAGTCAGGATGCTTCCAACACTTACCAGTCTGTATCCGGTTTTAGTGAACCCGACGTCGTTCAGGACGCTTCCAAAGCCTTTCAGGCAACCGCCTGACCACGCTATCTCTCCTTCTGCTCACTTTCGCTGATCGCGGCTGCTGATCAAGGTTCCCATCGTGCGGCATTGTAAAAGCTGTGCACAAAACCCTACACAAATTCCAAAGCTTTCTATTGACAGTTCTGCCCCTCTAAACGTATGTTTCAAACAAGTGTTTAATTCGCGGCTCAGACACTGTCGTTGAGCCGTCTATTCAAACCCCAAGGTAAACGTCACGTGCTGAATGTGACAGTGAACGAACATCTGAGGTGAGCCCCAATGCCTGATTACAAAGCGCCCCTGCGCGACATCAAGTTTGTTATGTCCGAGTTGCTCGACAGCGAGCAGCATTATGCCAATCTGAACGGTGGTGAAGATGCCACTCCGGATATGATCGACGCCATTATTGCGGAGGGAGCCAAGTTTTGTGAGCAGGTACTGTCACCGTTGAACCAGGTAGGCGATCGTGAGGGCTGCACCCTGACCGACGGGGGCGTAACAACCCCGACCGGTTTTAAAGAAGCGTACCAGCAGTACGTGGAGGGCGGCTGGCCCTCCATGACCGCCAACCCGAACTACGGCGGCCAGGGCCTTCCTCACTCCCTCGGCCTGGTCATGAGCGAAATGGTCGGCACCTGTAACTGGTCTTTCGGTATGTATCCGGGCCTGAGTCACGGCTGCACCAACACCATCGAGACCCACGGCAGCGAAGAACACAAGCAGACCTATCTGACCAAGCTGATCAGCGGTGAGTGGACGGGCACCATGTGTCTGACCGAGCCTCACTGTGGCTCTGATCTGGGCACCCTGCGGACCAAGGCGGAAGCCAATGCAGACGGTTCCTACAGCATTACCGGCACCAAGATCTTTATCTCGGCCGGCGAGCACGACATGGCAGAGAACATTGTCCACGTGGTCCTGGCTCGCCTGCCGGGCGCTCCTGAGGGCACCAAGGGTATTTCCCTGTTTATCGTTCCCAAGAGTCTGCCTGACGCAGACGGCTCTGTCGGCGAGCGCAACGCCGTTACCTGTGGCTCGCTTGAGCACAAAATGGGCATCCACGGTAACGCCACCTGCGTGATGAACTTCGACGGCGCCAAAGGCTGGCTGATCGGGCCTGAGAACAAAGGCCTGAACTGCATGTTCACCTTCATGAACACCGCCCGTATCGGCACCGCCATTCAGGGCCTGGGTGCGGCCGAGCTGGGCTTCCAGGGATCGCTGGCCTACGCCAAAGATCGCCTGGCCATGCGCTCACTGAGTGGCCCCAAAAACCCCGAAGGCCCGGCCGACCCGATCATTGTTCATCCGGACGTTCGCCGCATGCTGCTCACCCAGAAAGTGGTTGCGGAAGGCGCGCGGGCCATGATCTATCTCACCGCGCAACAGGCGGACGTGGTTCACAACGGCAAAACGGAAGAAGAGCGCAAAGCGGCGGATGAAGCTCTGGGTTTCCTGACTCCGATTGCCAAGGCATTCCTGACTGAAATCGGTTACGAAGCGGCCAATCTGGGCATGCAGGTGTTCGGTGGCCACGGCTTTATCACCGAGTGGGGCATGGAACAGAACGTACGTGATGCCCGGATTGGCATGATCTACGAGGGCACCACCGGCATCCAGGCGCTGGACCTTCTGGGCCGTAAGGTTCTGATGACCCAGGGCGAGTCGCTGAAAGGCTTTACCAAGCAGGTACACATGTTCTGCAAGGAAAACGCCGATAACGAACAGCTCAAGGAATTCATCGAGCCGCTGGCCGCGATCAACAAGGAGTGGGGCGATCTCACCATGAAGGTTGGCATGATAGCGATGAAGAATCGTGAAGAAGTCGGCGCGGCCTCTGTGGACTATCTGATGTACTCCGGCTATGCCGTGTTCGCATACCTCTGGGCCCGGATGGCCAAGGTAGCGCTGGACAAGATGGTCGAAGGTACAACGGAAGAGATGTTCTACAACGCCAAGGTTCAGTCGGCGCGCTTTTACTTCAAGCGTATGCTGCCACGGTCCAAGACCCACGCAGCAACCATGCTGGCAGGTGCGGACAGCCTGATGGATATGCCGGAGGAAGCCTTCGCCTTCTAAAGGCGGGTTTCCCGACAGGCCTAAAGCCCGCTCTCCTGCAGGAGGCGGGTTTTTTTATAGCGGGCAGGCGGGTTTTTTATGATGGAAAATACCCGTAGAGATTCATGAGACATCCAACTTATTGAGTTAGAATGTTTGGCCTCGACCGATAGAATTGATGATTGAAAACTGGAGAACTGAGATGGCTGATTACCAGGCACCCCTGAGGGATATGCGCTTCATTCTGAATGAAGTTTTCGACGCACCGGCACTCTGGGCATCCCTGCCGAAAGTGGCGGAAAACGTGGATCCAGAGACTGCCGACGCCATTCTTGAGGAAGCCGGAAAGATCACCAGCGGTGTACTTGCTCCGCTGAACCGCGAGGGCGATGAGCAGGGCTGCAAGTGGAATGATGGCGAAGTCAGCACACCGGACGGTTTCCGCGAAGCCTATCGGACCATTGTTGAAGGCGGCTGGAATGGCCTCGGTGGTAATCCGGAGTTCGGCGGCATGGGCATGCCCAAGACTCTCGTAGCCCAGTTTGAAGAAATGATGCAGGCGGCCAATATGGCCTTTGGCCTGGCGCCCATGTTGACCGCAGGTGCCTGCCTGGCACTGGACGCTCATGGTAGCCAGGAACTGAAAGAGAAGTATTTACCGAATATGTATTCCGGTGTCTGGTCCGGCGCTATGGATCTGACGGAACCCCATGCCGGTACAGACCTGGGTATTATCCGCACCAAAGCCCTGCCCAACGATGACGGATCTTTCAACGTCACCGGCACCAAGATTTTTATTACCTGGGGCGAGCACGACATGGCGGAAAACATCGTTCACCTGGTGCTGGCCAAGCTGCCGGATGCTCCCAAAGGCCCCAAGGGCATCTCCATGTTCCTGGTGCCCAAGTTCCTCGTTAATGACGATGGGTCACTGGGTGAGCGCAATCCGTTGGGCTGTGGCTCCCTGGAAAAGAAAATGGGTATCAAGGGTTCCGCCACCTGTGTCATGAACTTTGACGGCGCCAAAGGCTGGCTGGTTGGCGAAGAAAATAAAGGTCTGGCCGCCATGTTCACCATGATGAACTATGAGCGTCTGGGCGTTGGTATTCAGGGCATTGGCGCTGCCGAGGCGTCCCTGCAGAGTGCTCGGGAATACGCCATGGAAAGGATCCAGAGCCGTGCCCCGACCGGTGCACAGCAGCCTGAGAAAGCCGCAGACCCGATTCTGGTTCACCCGGATGTGCGTCGCATGCTGCTCACCATGAAAGGCTACGTCGAGGGCGGCCGTGCCTTCTCCACCTACGTGGCTCAGTGGCTGGATATTGCCAAATTTTCCGAAGACGACGAGCGCCGCAAGCACGCCGAAGGCATGGTGGCTTTGCTGACGCCGGTCGCCAAGGCCTTTTTGACAGACCGCGGCCTGGACACCTGTATCATCGGCCAGCAGGTATTTGGTGGGCACGGCTTCATCCGCGAGTGGGGTCAGGAGCAGCTGGTTCGTGATTGCCGGATTACCCAGATTTATGAGGGGACCAACGGAATTCAGGCGCTGGATCTGATGGGTCGGAAAATCGTTGGTAGTCAGGGACAGCTCTATGAACTGTTCGCCGAGGACGTTGTAACCTTCATCGAAGAAAACAGCGGTAATGCCGCCCTCAGGCCCTACCTTGAGCCGCTCGCGGCAGCTTTTGAACGGCTGTCAGACGTGACCGAGCACGTAATTCAGCAGGCATCCAATAACCCGGACTCGGTCGGCGCCGCGTCTGTTGATTATCTGGATCTGTTTGGTCTGACGTCTCTTGGCTACATGTGGGCGAAGATTGTTAAAGCCGCGTCCGAGAAAGCCGAGGGCGACACCTCCGGTTTCTATACCGGTAAAGTCAAAACCGCTCGCTTCTATTTCGACCGCATGCTGCCCAGAACAGTGGCGCTGGCCGAAGGCATCCGCAGTGGCAGTGAGTCGATGATGGCGTTGACCGCCGAAGAGTTCTGATACCTGCCGGACTTGTGCAAACAATAAAACGGGCCCTTCAAAGGGCCCGTTTTATTTAAAGCGCGCCGACAAGCGATGGGTTCAGTATGAAACGATTGTCATTACCCTGGATGTCAGAGATTAGCCGGTGCCGCGTTAGCTCCTGATCATCGGGCGGATCTATCTGGTTCCAGCCAATGAAAATGCGGTGAGCGCCGGCCCATGGCAGACCATAGGTGCTGACCATATAGGCGACTGTGCGTGCTATATCCCCTTTAAGTCTGCCGGGTGGCTCAAAAAATTGAGCGCTTTGACGGATGCCGCAATCATCAGGGGCGCCGCCGGTGGAGCCCAGCTCCTCGTACCGTGAGTTTCGCCGGGACATCTCAATCCGGCTGCTTACCGGAACGATATTGTGCAGATCCGAGGAAATCTGCCGATACTGGTCATTGCTGCTGCATTGGCTGCGGGTGCCGCAGTCCAGAGCGCTGCGCACCTGGGATAGCGGATAGATATAGCCGTCGGTCAGCAGGAAGCCTTTGCTGGTAAAGGGTTCGGCACAGAAAAAAGACGAACCACCCTCGGAGTGGAGGTCGCCCCAGAAGTGTTCGTTAATCACCGTATCGGGATCGGTGAAGCGGGTATTCTGACCGGTGACAAGTGTTGGAAGGATCAGAACGGGTAACGCGATGAGGAAATGGATTATTGTTTTCATTATGTGATGCCTCTTGGTGCTTGAAGCGTCAAATCCGATTCAGGACGGCCAGAAACTGACGCTTTTCAACCGTTAATCTGAAGTATGGCACACAAGCTTACATATTCCTTAATGTCACATAGGGCCTTTGTAGCAAAGTGTTATTGCTCTCAGGGTGTATCGCGGACAGTGTTATCTTGTTGTGCCAGCAACGATATGAGGTCCTGAATATGGTGCCAGGGGGGAAGGGAGTCGAAGCCTTTGGCAGCCCGGTCAGCCGAACTGCAGAGTTCAAACGCTGAATTCAGCTGAGTACGCCCCAGCCGTCTGGCGGCCCGTTCAATGGCCCGGGCCCTTTGCGGTTGGAATACACCGCGCTTTTTGAGAAACCCACTGGCGCTTTCACCACCGGCCTGTTTTGCCGTGGCGATCCGCAGCTCCATCACCAGGTTCAGATCGCGGTTAAGCACCGTAAGGAATCCCAGTGGGTTCTCGCCCTCCTGCTGCAGGGCACCGGCAATCTTGCGGGCATGAGCCGCCCGGCCAGCCAGGGCCTCGCTGATCAGTTCAAAGCCGTTGAAGCGTGAGCTGTCCTGCACTGCTTGCTCAATGGAGGCTTCGTCAATAGAGCTGCCTGCTGCGAACAGCGCGAGTCGGTCCAGCTCCTGGCTGGCGGCCAGCAGGTTGCCCTCAAGGCGTTCGGCCAGAAGATTAAGCGCGCCACGGGTCAGGGTCAGCCCTCGTTGTCGGGCGCGCTGCTGCAGCCAGCCGGGAAATTTGTCGGCGTCGATGGGCCAGATTGGCAGGTGAACTCCGGCTTGCTGGAGGGCCTTGTACCATTTGCGTTTTGTTTCTGCGGCATCCAGTCGAGCGCTGATCAGGAGCAGGATAATGTCTTCAGGCGGGTCCTGCAGGAAATGCTCGATAACGGCGCGGCCGTCGCCCAGTTTTCCGCCGGGAAGGTGGATTTCAATGCGTCGTTTTTCAGCAAACAGGGAGAGGGCACTGAATTCTTCGCCCACTCGGTTCCAGTCGAATTGCGGGTCTGCGTGAAAGGTCAGGCGATCCTGGTATCCCGCGTCACGGGCGGCCTTGCGAATTCGGTCGCAGGATTCCTGAACCAGCAGGGGCTCGTCTCCGGAGACAAGGTAGATTGAGGAAAAGCCTTTCTCCAATAGCTGTTCAAGCTGGTTGGCCTGTATTTTCACTGTTCCGCCTCAGTCGAATCCAGCCGTGTCTGGTTAAGCGGCGTCAGCCTGAACAGCAGCTGCTGGGCCAGACGCCGGGCAAGTTCGGTCTGGATCTGATCTTCCTCCCGCCGCTTGGCCAGGACATTGGTTTCGTCATACCGATAGGTTTCCGCGCTGCTGACCCTTCCGGTGGCCACTAACGGTGTCTGGTCCGCGGAGAGAACTTCCACGGCGACACTCTGCCTGAGCGTGTATTCTGCCGCCGCCCTTGCCGTGATGGCATTTGCCCGTCTTTCCTGACGGAAATCGCGCACAGTAATAATTGTTTTGGCGTTTTCAGCGTCCGCGGTTCTGACTTCGCCCAGGGTCAGCTGTGTCTCGACCGCCCGGCAGACACGATCCGGAACCGGTGGGGCGCACTGCAAGGCCAGCGGTTGAATCGCGTCCGGCACGTTGGACTCCCCACGAAGCTGGAAGCCGCAGCCCGAAAGCGTGAGGCCAAGGGCCAGGCAGGGCAGAATCAGCGCCTTATGCATATCAGTTGGCAACCACGTTAACCAGTTTGCCGGGCACGACAATGACTTTGCGAACCGTTTTGCCTTCGGTGAAACGAACCACGTTTTCGTTCTCGAGAGCGAGCGCTTCCAGGGTGTTTTTATCAATATCGGCAGGCACGTCGGCTTTTGCCCGCACCTTGCCGTTCACCTGTAGCACGATCTGAATTTCACTGCGAACCATGGCAGCCTTGTCGGCCTCTGGCCAGGGCGCATCGACCACGGGTTCGGAGTGGCCCAGCGCGTACCAGAGCTGATGGCTGATGTGGGGTGCAATCGGCGAAAGCATGGTGACGGCCGCATCCAGCGCCTCCTGACGGACGGCCAGGCTTTGGGGCTCGTCATCGGTCAGTTTTGCCGATTCGTTCAATAGCTCCATCACCGCCGCAATGGACGTGTTAAACGTCAGGCGACGGCTGATGTCGTCGCTGACCTTGGCGATGGTTTCGTGGGTCTTGCGGCGGAGGTTTTTCTGGCTGTCCGTCAGGTTCCCGGTATCCAGGGCCGGAGAAGGGCCGGTAGACACGTGTTCTGACACCATCCGCCAGAGCCGTTTGAGAAAGCGATGGGCACCCTCAACACCGCTGTCGGACCACTCAAGCGATTGCTCAGGCGGGGCGGCAAACATCATGAACAGGCGAACCGTATCAGCGCCGTGCTCGTCAATGATGGCCTGGGGGTCAATGCCGTTGTTTTTGGATTTCGACATCTTGGTCACGCCACCGGCAATTACCGGTTGGCCATCGTCTTTGTGAACCGTGCTGACAACCTGACCTTTATCGTCACGGTCGGTGACCACATCGGCGGGTGAAACCCAGGTCTTTTTGCCGGCTTCATCTTCCCGGTAATAGGTCTCGGCCAGCACCATGCCCTGGCATAGCAGGCGATTGAACGGCTCCGAACTGTTGACCAGCCCTACATCCCGCAAAAGTTTGTGGAAGAAGCGGGCATAAAGCAGGTGAAGAATGGCGTGTTCGATGCCGCCGATGTACTGATCGACCGGCAGCCAGTAATTGGCTGCGGCCGGGTCCAGCATGCCTTTGTCATAGTTCGGGCTGCAGAAACGGGCGTAGTACCAGGAAGACTCCATGAAGGTATCGAAAGTGTCGGTTTCCCGGGTGGCGGGCTGCCCCTCGAAACTGGTTTTTGCCCATTCAGGATCCGCTTTGATCGGCGACTGGACGCCGTCCATTTCTACGTCTTCCGGAAGCATCACGGGCAACTGGTCATCCGGCACGGGCCGCTCGGTGCCGTCTTCCATGGTCATCATGGGAATGGGTGCGCCCCAGTATCGCTGGCGGGAGACACCCCAGTCGCGCAGGCGGTAATTGACCGTGCGCTTGCCGATGCCGTTGTCTTCCAGGTAATCGGCGATGGCGTCAAAGGCGTCTTCGCTGGTCAATCCACTGTACTTGCCCGACGAGACAAGGATGCCCTTTTCGGTGAAGGCGTTTTCCTGAACATCAATCTCGCGGTTTTCCCTGGCGGCAATCACCTGCTTGATGGGAAGGTGGTATTTCACAGCAAACTCGTGGTCACGTTCATCGTGCCCTGGTACCGCCATCAGCGCCCCGGTGCCGTAATCGGTCAGAACGAAGTTGGCAACGTAGACCGGAATTTCTTCGTGAGTCAGCGGGTGAATGGCTTTGAAACCCGTATCGATACCCCGCTTTTCCATCACGGCCATGTCGGCTTCAGCGGTTTTGCTGTTGCGACACTGTTCCGCGAATTCGGCCACTTCCGGATAACGCTCGGCGGACTTGCGGGCAATGGCGTGTTCGGCAGAAACCGCCATATAGGTAACACCCATCAGCGTATCTGGGCGGGTGGTATACACCTCAAGCGGGTCGCTGCCATCCTTCATCTGGAACGTCAGTTCAGTGCCGACGGATTTGCCAATCCAGTTGCGCTGCATGGTTTTGACCTGCTCCGGCCAGTCTTCCAACTGGTCCAGGTCGCTGAGCAGTTCTTCTGCGTAATCTGTAATGCGGATGAACCACTGGGGAATCTTCCTTTGTTCCACCAGGGCCCCGGAGCGCCAGCCCCGTCCGTCGACCACCTGCTCGTTTGCGAGAACCGTCTGGTCCACCGGGTCCCAGTTCACGGTGGACATTTTTTTGTAGACCAGCCCCTTCTCATAAAGACGGGCAAAGAACCACTGCTCCCAGCGGTAATAATCGGGTTTGCAGGTCGCCAGTTCGCGATTCCAGTCGTAACCGAAACCCAGCTGCTTGAGCTGGTTTTTCATGTAGGCAATGTTGTCGTGGGTCCACTTGGCCGGTGCGGTTTTGTTGGCAATAGCGGCATTTTCCGCCGGCAGACCGAACGCGTCCCAGCCCATGGGCTGCATAACGTTCTTGCCCTGCATGCGCTGATAGCGGGAGATAACGTCGCCAATGGTGTAGTTGCGAACGTGCCCCATGTGAAGCTTGCCGCTGGGGTAGGGGAACATGGACAGGCAGTAGTACTTCGGCTTGCCCGGTTCTTCCTTTACCGTAAACGTGCCGTTATCGTCCCAGAATTTCTGGGCGGTTCGCTCAACATCGCTGGGATTGTATTGCCGGTCCATTGCTGCCATTACCAAAGTTGCCTGTTTCAAAATAGGTGTGCAAAGAGGGCACGTATTCTAACGCACACAAGGCCTAACAGGTAGTCTGCCAAATTTCGAATCCTGTGCCAGACTTGGAGTGGAGGCTGTCGGGCATGGGTCTCCGGGAAGCGCCGTAAATACGTCCCTGTAGGCTCATCAAAAACATCCATGTTTTTGAAGTTCCCGGAGACCCATACCCGACAGCCCGCTGGCCCCGTACTTCCAGGAGGAAGCCGTCATGGCGACAGAACAAGAGCGTAATCACCTTTCAGGCAAGGCTCTCGAGGCCTATGACCGCATGCTGGAGCGGGTTCAGGCCCGTCTTAGTGAGATGGAGGAAACCACCCGCGATACTCTGGAACAGGAAATCGGGCGGGCCGTGGAGGCCGAGCAAGCCCTGGAAGAAATGACCCGGGAGGAAGCAGGACTGCTGGGCGAATACCTCAAGCGGGACCTGGAGCACTTGCTGCATTTCGTCGAGGAAACCGGGGAAGGACTCAGCGAGTGGTTGCAGCTGGATATTTCCATGCTGGAGCACCAACTGGCGAACATGCTGTTTTCAGTGGCCGATAAAACCAAAATCGACACGCTGGAGCTTCGCCAGAAACTGGAAAGTCATGAGCTCAGTCAGTACATCAGTGGTGAGGTAGCGACAGCGGGAATGTTCAAATGTCTGAATTGCGGCCACATGCGTTGTCTGACGGCGACCAGCCATCTGGAACCCTGTGACGCCTGTGATTCCCACTACTACGAACGGGTAACCAGCCGCTGGCCCCGCAAGTCGGATTAGCGTTTAATCTTGGGGATTACCCGCTCACGGACAAAAACGATCAGAATGGCGGCTAGCGTCAATACAGGCCAGGAGCCGGAGCGCATGTAAGGGGTGGATCCTTCTGCAGCGTATACCTCGCCCGTGAGCACCGCTCGCTCGAACTGTGGAATGGATTCGGTGATCTGGCCCTTATGGTCAATGATCGCGGTGACGCCGTTGTTGGTGCCCCGCAACATATATCGGCCGGTTTCCAGTGCCCGCATGCGGGCAATCTGCAAATGTTGCAGGGGGCCGATGGAATCCCCGAACCAGCCGTCGTTGCTGATGGTCAGAAGCAGGCCGGTGTTGTAGGCGTTGAAGGCGACGAAATCAGAGTACGCCACCTCATAACAGATAAACGGCATGATATTGATGCCGCCCGCTTTCAGTGGCGCCTGGTCAGACGGTCCCGGACTGAAGCTGGACATGGGCAGATCGAAAAAACCGATCAGGCCGCGAAGCCATTGCTGCAGCGGTACGTATTCGCCAAAAGGCACGAGTTTCTGTTTATGGTAGATGCCACCACCATTGCCGATGGCCATGACGCTGTTGTGGAAAGTGAAGTCTTCGATGCGGTCACTGAAGCCGTACCAGGGGATACCGGTGATCAGGGTACTGTCCTCGCCCAGTTCATCGCTGATGCGATCAATGATGGCACCCGCTTTGTCCTGGGATATAGGGATGGCGGTTTCCGGCCAGAGGATCAGATCCTTGTTCCAGTGCCCTCCGGTCATTTCCAGATAAGCGACAATCTGGTCTCGCAAAAAATCCGGATCCCATTTGATTTGCTGTGGAATATTGCCCTGCATGGCAGCGAATGAGGTCGGCTCTTGACTAAGGTCTGTCCAGTTTTTGGCAGACAGGGCCGGACCGGTTAACCAGGGCAGAAGCGTCACAACAGCCACAATAGCTGCGCTGGCGTAGCGAAGATTGCGGATCAGCCACCAGCAAGCGACAGCCCCGCAGCCGGTCACCGTGACCCAGAAGCTCAGGCCGTGAACGCCGACCAGCGGAGCAAACCCACCGAGAGGCCCGTCGACGTGGGCGGTGCCCAGATAGAGCCAGGGGAAACCGGTAAGCAGCCAGCCCCTGATCCAGTCACCGAGTATCCAGATGGCCGGAAACAGAATCAGCCTCCTGACGGTGCTGTCTTTGGCGAGTTTGCCCCAGGCCCAGAATGCCAGCCCGTGAAACAAAGCCAGGCCTGCCACGAAGACAACCGTGAGCAGAATCGCAACGGGTACAGAGGTATTGCCGTGTTCACTGATGCTGACGTAAACCCAACTGGCGCCTGAGCCGAAAAGCCCGAGGCCGACGAGCCAACCGGCGCGAAACAGTTTTGTCGCGTTGAGTGGAAGGCAACACAGCAGGACGAGCAATACGGACACAGGACCCAGCCACCACCAGTTGAATGGCGAGAACGTCAGTGTCTGGGCGGCGCCGGCTAAGATCAAAAGCACGGCCAGAAACCAGGGCCGGTGGACAGATATGGTTGGCATTGACGTTGCCCGAAGGCTATTGCTCATCGTTGCGTGATACCTGAAGCAGACGGATGACCCGGTTGTCGGCGTTGGCGATGGTGAACTGCAGGCCCTGGCATTGGATTGTCTCACCACGGCGGGGCAGGTGGCCAAACTCCTTCAGCACCACACCACCAATGGTATCGAACTCTTCCTCATCCAGCCGGGTCTCAAAAAACTCGTTGAAGTCGTCAACCGGTGTGACCGCTTTGACCGCGAAAGTGCCGTCGTTGCGGGATTTGATGTGAGTCTCTTCGTCGAAATCGTGCTCGTCTTCGATTTCACCCACGATCTGCTCCAGCACATCCTCAATGGTGATAAGCCCGGCGGTGCCGCCGTACTCGTCCACCACAATCGCCATGTGATTCCGGGTTTCCTTGAATTCCTTCAGCAGCTGGTTAAGGCGCTTGCTCTCAGGAACAAAAGTCGGGGGGCGCAATATTTCGCGAATGCGGTTCCAGTTCAGATCGGTGTTTAAAGCCAGCGGCAGCAGGTCCTTGGCAAGCAGAATGCCAATGACATCGTCCTGACTGTCCCCAATGACAGGGAAGCGGCTGTGGGCTGAACTGATGATTTCGGCCAAAAACTCTTTTGGTTCGTGGGAGGCTTTTACCGTGACCATCTGGGAGCGGGGAATCATGATTTCATCCACGCGCATGTCGAGAACCTGCATGGCGCCTTCAATGATGCTCATGGCGTCGGTGTCTATGATGTTTTCCGACTCGGCATCACGCAGAATTTCCAGCACGTCCTCGACGGACTCAGGCCCGCCGGAAAAGGCCTGTGATATACGTTCCAGCCAGGACTTGTTGTTGCCCTGACTGCGACTCGACTGATCGTCGCTCATGCGTCTTGTTCCGTTTCCCCAGTGTAATAAGGCGTGTCGTAAGGATTGCCAAATCCTAGCCGCGATAGCAACTGGATTTCGAGGGCTTCCATGGCCTCGGCCTCGTTCTCTTCAATATGGTCGTAGCCCTGAAGATGCAACATCCCATGCACCACCATGTGAGCCCAGTGCCCGGTTGGCGTTTTGTGCTGCTCGCGCGCTTCCTGCTCAACCACTGGCTCGCAGATGATCAAATCACCGGCCAAGGGCACCGTTATACCGGCTGGCGCCTCAAATGGGAAGGACAGCACGTTGGTTGGCCCGGATTTGTTGCGGTACTGACCGTTCAGTTCAGCACTTTCCGCCGAGCCCACAATCCTTACCGTGACTTCCGAATCTTTATCGTCAAGCCAGGCAGTCTGCGCCCAGGCCGTAAAAAGATCGTCCGCAGGCAGATTATCCGTCTCAGCCGCATGCTGAATATCAACCGTCAGATGGCCCAAAGCGATCAGCTGCCCCCATCGTCGAAAACGTCATAGGCTTCCACGATCCGCTGAACCAGCGGATGGCGAACAACGTCCTGTGATTCGAACCGGGTAAAGCCGATGCCCGCTACATCGCCAAGCACAGACGCAGCATGAGTCAGCCCGGAGTGCTGGCCCTTTGGCAAGTCCACCTGGGTGGTGTCACCGGTGATCACCGCGGTGGAGCCGAAGCCGATACGGGTCAGGAACATCTTCATTTGCTCGCGAGTGGTGTTCTGACTCTCGTCGAGAATAATAAACGAATTGTTCAGTGTGCGGCCTCGCATAAAGGCCAGCGGTGCTATCTCGATCACGCTTTTCTCAATCAGCCGGGTGACGTGTTCAAACCCCAGCATTTCATAGAGCGCGTCGTAGAGCGGGCGAAGATACGGATCCACTTTTTGCGCCAGGTCGCCGGGCAGGAATCCCAGCTTCTCCCCCGCTTCCACCGCTGGCCGCACTAACAGTATCCGTTTGACCTGTTCGTCCTTGAGGGCCTCGACTCCACAGGCCACCGCCAACCAGGTTTTACCTGTACCAGCCGGGCCAATGCCAAAGTTCACATCGTGAGTGCGGATGTTATGCACGTATTTCTGCTGGTTTACACCCCGGGGCTTGGCCTGCACTTTCGGGGTTTTGATGACCGTAACGGCGCCCTGGTAAGGCACGTTATCAGGCAGTCGCTCAAAGCCGGTTTCGCGGATAAAAAGGTGAACCATGTCCGGAGAAATATCATCGTTGGCCTCGGTTTCCCGATACAGGTGGCGGATAACTTCCGTCGCTGCGGCCACGTGTTCGGTTTCGCCTTCCACCCGGAAGTGATGGCCGCGGCGCCCCACGCGAACGTCCATG
>Ga0306868_1001244_pt1 | contig 13929 bp, 12 predicted proteins | sample AntRauTorckE6832_FD_190411 | JGI IMG/M metagenome (GOLD analysis project Ga0306868, IMG submission 190411) | Saline lake microbial communities from Rauer Islands, Antarctica - Metagenome Torckler E6 #832 (v2) (version 2) | ecosystem: Environmental > Aquatic > Non-marine Saline and Alkaline >... | reverse complement strand
AATTGAAGATTGATTTTGCGACTATTTTTTTATGGAAAAAATTAGACAAAAAAAGTTCCAAGTTATAAAAATTCATAACATAGAACTCTGTAGTTTGTCAAATTGCTTAAGTTTGTGACATTGTGTTAATCTTATAAAACTTTTAAAATATTTTGATACAGGTATAGAGAATTTTGAGTTGCGAGAATCCAGTTTAGAAGAAATATCAAAGTACATACCTAAGCAGTTATTTAATAATATAAAAAATGATATTATGGAGACAAAAAAAGATATTGCCTCTGAATATGAAGATGAAAATATTGAAATAACAGGTCTTGGTATTTTGAGATTACAAGATCATTTTTATGAGATTGATGTAAGGGAAGAAACATTGGTTAAAGAAATACTATTTAATCATAATAATAACAAAGATATAACTTTTACCTTTGGAGAAGAAAGTGACGGTACAAGAAGATTAATAGAATTATTAAATGTAATACATGGTGATCATAACGGCAAAGTATTTATAATTGATGAGCTGGATAGAAGCTTACACCCTCAAATGACTATAAAATTTGTAGAAACATTTTTAAAAATTGCTAAGAAAAAAGATACACAACTGATTATAACAACTCATGAGTCTAATTTAATGGATTTAAAAATTCTGAGAAGGGATGAAATTTGGTTTGTTGAAAGAGATCATAAATCAGATGAATCCAAACTTTACTCATTAGAAGAATTTAAAGTCCACAATACTAAAAAAGTAGTAAATGACTACTTGATTGGTAGATATGGTGCAGTTCCAATTTTTAAAGATTTTGAAAGTTATATAGGTGATTAAATGGTTAAAGCAAAATTTAGAAATCATCGACCTTTTAACGAAAGAAGTAAAAAAAGTAGTTCCAAAAAACCTAAAAAACGGTTCTATATCATATGCGAGGGGAAGAAGACAGAGAACCAATATTTCAATGGTATATTCAATTATCGAGTAGAGTTAGGTATTGATCAATTAATAGATATAGTAGTTATTGAGCAATTAGATAATCATATTCCGCATCCAATGTACTTGGCAGAAGCATGTAAATACACTATTGATAATATTGAAAAGCCTGATTATTTTGATGCAAATGAATTAAATTTAGAAGCATATGATTCAAATATTGATGAGATATGGTTAATATTTGATAGAGATCCTAAAACCTTTTTTAAATGGCAGTATGATAAAGTGAAAGAAATCTGTGAAGTATATGATTTGAATATGGGTATGACGAATCCAAATTTTGAATTTCGGTTATTATTACATTTGCCTGATATTCAGGACTATAATAGAGAAGAACTTTTTCAAAATAAAAAAAATTTATCAACAGGTAGAAGATATTTAGAGAGAGAATTAGACTTTAGATTACCTGGAGGCTATAGTAAAGGCAATATTATATTTGAACGATTTAAAGATAATGTTAGCTTAGCGCTTGAGCAGAGTAGAGAATTTGAAACAAGAGAAAGCAATATTTTAGATAGTCTAGGGACTACAGTTCAAAAATTAATTTTAAGAATGAAAGAAGATTGATCTCTATCTAATTAGATGGAGATTTTTTATTGCGAAAAAATAGGAGGTCAATTAATGAATCAAGAAATGGTTATAAAGAAAGTAAAAATCTCGGATATTAAACCTGCAGCATATAATCCGAGAAAAGATTTAAAGCCTGGGGATCCAGCGTTTGAAAAAATTGAAACGCTCCATGACAGAATTTGGATATGTTGAACCAATCATCTGGAATGAAACCACTGGGAATATTGTTGGTGGCCATCAAAGATTTAAAGTTTTACAGGCCCAAGGACATCAAGAAGTAGAATGCGTTGTTGTTCAATTATCAGATGCAAAGGAAAAAGCACTTAATGTTGCACTAAATAAAGTAACAGGTGATTGGGAATTAAGTGCACTAGCTGATTTATTAAAAGCTCTTGATGAAAGTGATTTTGATGTATCTCTTACAGGATTTGATGCAGCGGAAATAGATGAATTGTTTTCACAACTCCATGATGTAGAAACAGAGGATGATGATTATGATGTGAACAAAGTATTAGAGGAAGCTAGTTTTGTTGAACCAGGCGATGTGTGGATACTTGGAAGGCACCGACTATTATGTGGCGATGCAACGAAGGCTGAAAATGTCAATCTATTAATGGATGGTAAAAAAGCAAATTTGATATTAACAGATCTGCCATATAACGTGGCCTTTGAAAGTTCAAATGGATTAACCATTCAAAACGATAAACAAAGTGATAATGATTTTTATAACTTTTTACTAAAAGCATTCACAAATTTAGCGGAACATGTATATCCTGGTACTTCTGTATATGTATTTCATGCGGACACAGAAGGCCTTAATTTTAGAAAAGCTTTTATAGAAGCCGGCTTTCATTTAAGTGGCGTGTGTATATGGAAGAAAAATGCACTTGTTTTAGGCAGAAGTCCATACAACTGGATGCATGAACCAATTTTATTCGGTTGGCTAAAAGGCGGAAAACACCGATGGTATACTGGCAGAGCAGAAACAACCATCTGGAGTTATGATAAGCCTAAGAAAAATGGAGAGCATCCAACGATGAAACCAATACCTGTCCCTCTCATAAATAAAAACATGGTTGACTTGAATCGTAAATTGAATTTTTGAATATAATTGAGATCACTTCTTCTGGAGGATTGCCTCAAGAACTAATGAGAGTATTTAAAGATTTAAAATTTGTCGAACAATTAGGTTCAGGTGTACAAAGAATACTTAGTGAGTATGAAAAAAGTATATTTAAATTTAGTACTCATTTTTTAAAAGTTAGGTTTCCAATAATAGATGTCGGTAAGAATGTCGGTAAGAATGTCGGGAAGAGTTATATATTTGAGGGATACAAATTGAATAAAACTCAAAAAGAAATATTAACCCATATTGAAAATAAACCACAAATTACTCAAAAAGAAATCAGTGAATTTATTGATACAACGCCTCGAACAATTCAAAGAAATATGAAAAAATTACAAGAATTAAATATTATTGAACGTGTAGGTTCTTCAACAAAAGGATATTGGAAAATACTCAAAAGATAATGAGCTGATATGTCTTCAGGGAAATAAAAAAGATTTGACTGGATTTTTATATTATATTTTTTAATAATAGAACAACTCAATAAAAGAATAAATATTCTACAAAGTCAGTTATTAAGGTGACTTTGTTTGATTTATAATATAAACTCATCATATTATGTCTCCAATGCTATTGAGTTAATTCATGGGGGGATATATTATAAATAGTTATTTTTTGAGATAGAGTTCCATCCAGTAAAAAATTTAAAAAATGCAGCTGAGAACTTATTAAACTGCCTTGGTATTAATTGCCATTGAGTAAAAAAGGATGTTCGAATGTTAATGCAATAGCTAGAGCATTATCTGAATCTTTTGAACGCCTACAACTAGAATTATTTGATTATGTCAATTGGTACAACAATAAAAGATTGCATTCATTATTAGGGAATTTAACACCAACTATTTATAAAAATTTAAACCTTAAGAAAGTTGTCTAAAAAAGTGTTGACAATCCACAGTTTAGTGTTGACAATTCAGTTCACTTAGGTGATAAGTGCGTTGGTTGTTATTTTTTTGAATTCAATCTGTATTTTCTACTATAATACTAAAGTTTTTTTTCTGAATTATTTTTTTGAGAGTTTTTAATATCAAAAAATGATATAGTGTGGTAAGTTAATCAATAATAATTCGTTTTATTCATTCATATGTTAAATTTTATACCAATTTATAGCATAATATGATATAATACAATATAAGAAAGAACAAAGGAGGGGATTATGTCAATTTTTATTGAGAACTTAAAAAAATATATCTCTGAGAATCGTTACAAGCAGAGCTATGTCGCTGAAGCATCAGGGATTGAGGTTAATAAGTTTTCTCGGATTATAAACGAGAAGCAATCTGCTACTGAGGATGATATGATTTCGATTTCGGACGCTCTTGGGCGCAATGTTGATTACTTTTTGGCTAAAAACTTTAAAGTCAATAAGAAAGCTGTTCCAGGGGATAAAGTTGCTGGTTTCTATATAGCGGGTTCGATTGATGAAGAGGTCAATCAAACTGCTAATGAGATATTCGGATTGATGGAAAATTTCAGTGCAATTGTTGGTGCAAAAAAGCGCATGAAGCTTCACTTTGAAAAGGAGGCGGCGCGTGGATTATAAAAAGTTTAGAAACATCTTAATAGAAAATAAAGCAGTGGATTCATATGTTAGTCAAAAAATTGTTGATTTTTCTAATAATAGCAATTATAGCTCTAGTGATAATGTTTTTAAGCTTATGCGTTATTTCGGAGAAAAACTTAACACTTATGTTTTTCAAGTGCCAATTAAAAAACTTGAGATCGGAGCTACTTATTTTGAAGATTCTGCTGTAAAGGTTTTAATCTTAAACTCTAACTTGCCTAAAAATATGATGCATTTTACTTTTGGTCATGAGATTTACCATATGTTGGATGGCGCTGGTAATAGGTTTGATGATAGAAATGGCGAAGTTATTTTAACAAATTCCTATTATGAGGATGAGATAGAAAGAAAAGCTAGTTTGTTTGCATCTAAGTTATTGATGCCAGAAATTGAATTTAAAAAGATTTTTAATCTATACAATAATAAGTGTGAAAAAATGGTAGAAGTGGCTATAGAGCTGATGTATTATTTTGAGGTAACTTATGTGTCTGTATTGCTTAGAATGTATGAATTAGATTTATTGAAAGACCCAGAAATAGCGAAGAAATTATTAGAGAAAGACGAAGGCGATATTGAAAGTTATTTTGATACGTTGGCCTTGGATAAAGAAATTCTTGCGCCTTCTAAGATAGATGAGTCTTACCTGATTTTGAGAAAGATACAGGAAAAAGGTTTTGATCTTGTTGACGAAGAACTGCTTTCGAGGGAGAACTTAGAAATTAAGATCAAAAATAGCGAGGAGAGATTCTTAAATTTTGTTGGTGATGCCGATGCCGAGTAATTTTGTAGATGAGCCTTTAAATTTTAATGTAATTGAGCCTTATATAGCATCTTTTGATGAGATTTGCCGTGTGTTTTGCTTTAGTAAAAAACCAATAATATTTTATGACACTTGTTCATTTTCCAGACATTCTGTTAGTGTGCAACCTAAACTGATTGCAGAAGTTTTAGCAGGCTATTCTGATTTGGTTTTTATTACTAGAACGGTATTGATGGAGCTATCGGTTTCTCAAGAATCTTTACATAGTAACGAAATTGAATATATCAAGATGCTTAACGCTGCAGGGTTGAAAATTTATGTTTTAAATGAAGAACAATTAGCTGATATCATAGGAAAAATTCAAGATTATACAAACTCTGAACTGAATGTATTTTTGAGAGAAGCATTCTTTGAGATGAGTAAAAATGCCAGTTCTATTTCTGCAATAAAGTCGTCCCTTGAGAAAGAAAAGCCGAAGCTTTTTAAAAAAATCTTACTTTCTGAAAGTACGCTTGTCTACGAGGATTTTTTTAAATTTGCAAGAAGTAAAAAGAAAAACGCTGATAGCTTAGCTGAAGATTTAATACTTATTTGTTTTATAATTTTAGGGGCTACTTTGGCAATCAATCCAAATCTGAAATGTTGGTTGGTAAGTGACGACACAAGATCTTTTACTGCTAGTTCTTCTGTGTTAAATTTTATGAAAATGAGATATCTTGAGGATGAAAACAAAGACTTTTTTCTTCATTTAACAACGCCTCGGTTTATTTTTATGCTTGCTCAAGATTCAGGTTATACTGATAGTGAGTTGGTAGGCATGATGGGACGTAATCCAGGTCGAGATTTTAAGGTTGGTGTTTTTACCCGATTTGCAATGGAATTTGATAGGGTTAAGACGACGCCTAAAGAATTTGTTGCCGATGTTTTGTCTGGTGAGATAGAGAATGTATTGTATTGATGCTAAGTTGTCCCTCTCACAAATTAAAACATGGTTAACTTGAATCATAAATTGCATTTTTGAACATAATTGAGATTACTTCTTCTAGAGGATTGCATCAAGAAATAATGAGAGTATTTAAAGATTTAAAATTTGTCGAACAACTAGGTTCAGGTTTACAAAAAATACTTAGTGAGTATGAAAAAAGTATATTTAAATTTAGTATTCATTTTTTAAAAGTTAGGTTTCCAATAACAGATGTCGGGAAGAATGTCGGGAAGAATGTCGGGAAGAGTTATATATTTGAGGGATACAAATCGAATAAAACTCAAAACGAAATATTAACCCATATTGAAAATACACCACAAATTACTCAAAAAGAAATCAGTGAATTTATTGATACAACGCCTCGAACAATTCAAAGAAATATGAAAAAAGTACAAGAATTAAATATTATTGAACGTGTAGGTTCTTCAACAAAAGGATATTGGAAAATACTCAAAAGATAATGAGCTGATATGTCTTTAGAGAAATAAAAAAGATTTGACTGGATTTTTATATTATATTTTTTAATAATAGAACAACTCAATAAAAGAATAAATATTCTACAAAGTTTGTTATGAAGCTGACTTTGTGTGCTTTATAATATAAACTTATCATATTAATGTTGGCAATGAGAGTAGCATTTTTATATTCAAACTTTAAAAAAAGTTTAGAAGAAATGAAAGCTAGAAAATCTCTAATATTTAAGATTTTCTGGCTTCTTTTAGTTTTTGTTTCATATTATATCAAAATATTGCGTTGAGTTATAAAAAAGTATTAAATTAACTGCCACTGAGTAGATCTTTGAGTTTATGATTAATAAATATTTTACTTCTCCCAACTTTTTCTACTTCAAGAATATTCATATCAACTAAAGAGTTTAAGTATTTTGAAGCAGTTTTTCTAGTAACATCTAAATGCTCTTCAACATCAGAAATTTTAGTATAGACTTTTTCAAAAATTAGGTCTATTAGTTTTTTTGAGTATAAGTTCATAGGATGCCTTTCAATTATTTCAGTTGTTTCATTAATGAGACTGTTTATAGCTTTCAATAATGTGATAGAATCTTTTGAAGTTTTTTGTACCCCTTTTAGGATATATAGGATCCAAGATTCCCAATCATTATCTTCCGTAACACTTTGAAGACACTTATAATATTTGCTGCGATTTTCTAGAATATATTTGCTTAAATATAAAATTGGAGAATCAAGCAGATCTTTCATAACTAAGTATAACACGTTTATTATTCTACCAGTTCTTCCGTTGCCGTCATAAAAAGGATGTATTGCTTCAAATTGATAGTGAGCAATAGCCATTTTGATTAAAGGATCAACATCACTCTCTTCGTTAATATAATCCTCTAAATTTTTCATTAAGCTTCTTATTATTTTTTCATTACCTGGTGGTGTATAAATAACTTCTCCAGTTTTATCATTTTTTAGTACCGTGCCCATTTGCTTTCTAATACCTGCATTATTTTGTTTTACTATTTGTTGAATTTCAACAATCATATTTGTTGTTAATATACCATTTTCTTTAATTATTTTATAGCCATGCCCTATCGCCTTATGATAATTTATAACTTCTTTTGGCATTTTTGAGGCTTCTTTATTACTAGATAAGGCTTTAAATAACTCATCATGAGTGGTTATTATATTTTCGATTTCTGATGAATCTTTAGCTTCATTCAAAGTTAGTGCACTAATTAAGATATTTTTATTGGGTACTATATCAGAATAGCCTTTTAGTTCGGCTAGAAATCGGTTAGCCTTTATCGTTTCTTTCATAATTTCTTTTGTTTCAACATTTATTAGTTGATTATTCTTTTGAGGTGGTAGTTTATTTAATGTATTAGTCATAAGCATCCTTTCTGGGTAAATTTAGCCATATATTACTCATAATTTAATTATATGGGTAATCGTTACTCGAGTCAAGAGTATATAAGTAATTTTAGAGAATAATTACTCATATAAGTCTGTGGTGGGTAGAAATTGACGAATTTTGCTGAGAAAACCTCGGCCATAAGTAAAGTCCAAGGGGAGGGTGGATGTCAATATATGCACAATAAATTCATTATAAGTTGCACAATGGAAGTATTATAATTTAGTTAAAGGTGTTAAATATTTAAGAAGGATAGAACAATTAGTATTATAAAAATAAGCCTACAGCATATGAGTTTAATTTTCTTATAAGAAAACAATTTGTATCTTCACTTAAATAATTGGAAAAATATGATTGTACCTAAATTTGACCCTACACATTTGTTGCTATCTACTGTCAAGTTGCATTTTATTTTCTCTAAATTAATTGTAACATGTTTAGCAAATAAAAGTGAAATGGATTGTTTCATAAAGGATACTTCATTGTAATAGTATTTTAATTTGATTAGAAAAACAATAGTGATATGATTGAATAAAGAAAAGGAATTTGAAAATAGATAAAATGACTAAAGAACTGAATATAAAAAGCTATTGAAGGAGGAACAAGCGATGAAGAAAACAATATCTATTGTACTCATAACCCTACTGCTACTGAGCAGTTTATCTTTTGCATCTGAAGCAATGACTGCTGGTGAAAAACTTGCAGCTTTAGGACTGGTCAAAGGAGATGCCCAAGGGAACCTATTAGAAGATGAAGCGTTAACACGTGCTCAAATGATGGTCATGTTAGCTAGACTCAATGGCGTTGAAAAGAAAGCTGAAAACTTTGATTCAGAAATGGTTTTTAGAGATGTTTTAGCAGATAGTTATTATGGACCTTTTATAGCTTATGCTTATGAACAAGGATGGACCAAAGGCACAAGTGAAGAAACCTTCTCACCCGATGCAATTGTGAATCAACAGATGGTTGCAACCTTTTTATTAAGAGTGTTAGGATATGATGTCAACTGGGATCAGGCCATAGAAGAAGCGTATCAGTTAGGCATTGTTGATGAACTTTCTGATGGAACTTTTACGAGGAAAAATGCCTTTGATATGATCTACGATGCGGTGAATACAAAAATAAACAATGAGGACATACTATTAGGTGAGAAATTAGGTATTGGTGAAGACATTTTATTGGTAGATGCTAAAGCTTTATCTAATACTAAAGTAGAAATAACTTTTTCAGCGCCTTTAGATTCTGAGACTGTTGAATCTGCTCATTTTCAAATAACTGATACTACAAATAATGCAGAAGATGTAGTAATATTGGACTTAGCAGTGAATGATTCAGTTGTAACTTTAACCACAGAAGCAATGAAAGATATCGTATACTCAGTAGAGGTTTATAACGTAACAGATATTTATGGTAATTCACTGGATAGAGGAAACTCTTATTTAATTTTTTTCGGGAAAAATCCTGCGAATAGAGTAGAAAATATGAGTATTAAAAGAATAAATGAAACAAAAATTGCTGTTGAATTTAATGAGAATATTGATGAAAGGGCATTAAATGAAAACTTATATAGCATTGATGGTGATCTTGGTCAGCCAGAAAAAGTAGAAGTAGCAACGCCATTAGATGAAGAAGACTATTCTGTAGTAGAAGATTATAGAAAAACCGTTATACTTACTATTCCAAAAACAAATGCTGAACAGGTTTATACATTAACGGTAGCGAAAGGTTTAGAAAATATTGATGGTGTTGAAACAAGTGAGCCTCTAACTGAAAATTTTATTGGTGATGGAATAATCGCTCATTTACCAATGATTAAATCTGTAATCGCTTTAGATCATCAAACCCTAAAGATTCATTTTGATCGGGATGTAACAGATGAAACCATTAATGGTAAAATTTGGAATCAAAAAAACAATACTATTTTAGGACCTAACATTTTATCCATTGATGCCACAGGTAATGAATCAATAAAAGATCCTGAAGATTTTGATTTAAATGATGCAGCTTATGCTTATGAATCAAGTGAAAAGGGTGATGTCTTAATTGTTAGGATGAATGAAGAAGTTTTTGAAAGTTCAGAGACAACAGCAATGAATAAAAAATTTCATCTGATAGCAAAGAGTGATTATGTCTATTCTCAGAATGGCGCAAATATTTTGGCTTTTGAAGCCAATGATCAACGGGTTAAAAATCCTATAGTTGAAGATGTCATGATGCTTAATGAAGAGACCATTGCAGTTTATTTTAATGAGCCGGTTCAAATGAAAAATAAAGACGAAATAAAAATTTATAAAGCAATAGAGGACATAACAAATAATACCTTAATTACAACGATTAATAAGATGACGTCAAAGAATGGCTTTGTTTGGACCATGTCTTTAGAAGCGCCTGTTCAATCAAGTGATGTCATAAGTGATACAGCATATTTCTATTTGCCGGATGGTGCGGCAAAAGATATAACAGGCACAGTAGATGTACTGGATGCAAATACTTTAGATAGTTATCAATTATTAGCCTTTGATTTGAATTATTCTGAGGCTAAATCAATTGATGATATATTCGTAGAGATGCCAGATAACCGAACAATTGAAGTGACTTATCCAGAAGCCATGAAGTCATCAGATGTTACAAAGGAAAAAAATTATACGCTTTTAGGTGAAGATAATAATGGTGAGGTATCTGAACTAGAGACTGTTGATTTTAAAGCTTTTTATAGTACTTATGATAAAGATAGTAATATTACAACATTGTATTTAAACGAACCAATTACAAATGCAAGGAATATGAGTGACTATTATTTAGCAATTGACAGCTTAGTAGAAAACGCATTAGAAACCAAAAAAATAAATGATGAAACAACAGTGAACTTAGAAGGTTTACCTAGTAAAAAGGGTTTGATTATAGAGTTCACTTCGGATACAACGGAACCTAATAGACCTGTACTTGAAAATGCAAAAGTATCTGATGACCGGTATACATTGACTATTCGCTTTAATGAAGACATTGCTTTCTTAGCAGCTAACAATGCCTTTCATCCTTCTAGAAGCTTAACCGAGGCTTTAACAGTCACTGAGTTTTTAGAGGCAATAGAAATTAAAGTGCAATTTGAAAGTGAAGAAAAAATCTCAATTGTTCAATCAGATGACATTTCATCTTTGTCTTCTATAGGACCAAGTAACGAAAAATCCCTAAAGGTGACCCTTAATAAAAAAATAGCCGTTAATTCAATTGGTAGCGTGACAACGGAAGGTAGGGCAAGAAATAAGATCTTTAATAGAAAATCAGTTTTTGCCAAAGTGAACAGTGCTGCTTCAAGGGTAAACTTTGGTGTAGCACAGCCCCTTTATTCTGATGGTCAATTGCCAAGTTTTATGCTGAATAAATCCCATGGAATAGATAGTGATGGTGATGGTCGACTCAATCAAGTGTCTTTAGTATTTGATGAAAATATGAAATTAACTCAGTCTATTGATACAAATAATAAGGCCAAAACATTAATTACCGAATTAGTTGTTGATAATGGAACAGGTTATATTGATCTAAGAGAAACAATAACAGATGTTACTGTAAGAGATAATGAAGTGATTCTCAACTTAGAGGATTCTATAATCGGTACGGGTACAATAAGAGTATCGATAGATGCAGATACAGGCGATGCAAATGGTCAGTTGCAGGATATGTCTATTTTAAAAGCATCCGATGAAACAGCAGTCACTTTACCAGATACTGTAGCGCCCATATTAATAAAGGCGACAGCTGAAATAGGATCTCAAGCAGTCCGTCTAAGGTTCTCTGAACAGGTAAGTGGTGGGACAGCAGCAATACCAGAAAATATAAAAGCTTCAGATCTCAACTGGACAGATATTTCAAGTGACGGTGCCGCCTTTATTAAGTTTACCTTGTCATCAAAAGAGAAAGCGAATCATGGCGTTGTCGTTGATAATGGAATCATACTAAATGACTTAGGTAAGGATACAGTCAGTTTAATAGAAGACAGTATATTTGATAGTTCAGGTAATTCAGGACCAAGTAGTAAACCAGTGATACTTAATAATAATTGAAAATAAAAGTTAGATGATACTAAAAGCTATGTATATAGAATCACTCCTTAGGATTGGTTCTATTTTATTTGCTTGATATGAATGTGTTGAATCGATAGGTTGAAAGTCCCGAAGCCAGAAAATGACATAGGGGCTAGTTAAGGATAAGGATGTTCTTTGTGAGGAGGCATCTGAAGCTATTATGGTAAATATAACAGATATATGGAATGAAAGAGTAGTACATAACCTGTGAAGTCTCATGGTCATATATCGATTAAATTCAAGACTATGGTTGAAATAAGATTTACATGAAACATATAAACAAGTAAAGAAAAATGATGGAAGCTACGGATTGTACGGTATGACAGAACTAGAACTATTTTTCCCTCACTAAAATCAAAATCCACTTATTTCAATATAAAAGAAAAAAAATATTAATTTGGCTATTATTTCGATATATAAGAATTGACTAAAGTTCAAATCCATAATAAACTATTAATATATATAGTTTCGATATAGAAGATTTAACTTAGAAATTCCAGAATAATTCTTGTATATAAGAATAAGGGGTGGCATATGAAAAATAGAACATTATATACCAATGAATTGTCAAAATATATTGATAATGAATTAGTAAAGATAATAATCGGTATAAGAAGAAGTGGAAAATCATTTCTATTGAAACTTTTAAAGAAGCAACTCAAGGAAAAAGGTATTAGCACAAAAAATATAATAGAACTTAATTTTGAGTCAATGAAATATTTTGATTATAGAAACTATAAAGCACTCTATAAGTATATTATGGAAAAATCAGAATCACTTAATGAAAAAATCTATCTAATATTTGACGAAATTCAAGAAGTTTCTAAATGGGAAAATGCCATTAGATCTTTTCTAGTGGATTTAGATTGTGATATCTATCTAACCGGATCTAATGCTCATCTACTATCTGGTGAACTTTCAACGTATCTAGCAGGGAGATTCATTGAATTGAAAATATATCCTCTTTCTTTCAAAGAATATTTAAATTTTCATGATATAGAACAAAACAAAATTGAAAATGCCTTTTATGATTATTTAAAATATGGAGGCTTCCCAGGTTTATATAATTTACCAAATGACGAAAATGTTTATAATCAATATTTAGATGGAATTTATAATTCCGTACTACTTAAAGATGTCATACAACGAAACAATATTAGAAATCCCGAATTACTAAAATTAATTCTTTGGTATATTATGGATAATATAGGTCAAATATTCAGTGGAAAGAATATTTCAAACTATTTAAAAGATCAAGGAAGAAAAGTTGGGATTGAAACGATTTATAAATATATAGAAGCATTAATAGACGCTATGGTTATATATCCTGCCAAGAGATATGATATTAAAGGCAAAAAAATATTGAAAAGGTTGGAAAAATATTATTTAGCTGATTTAGGTCTTAGATTCAATGTTCTAGGATATAGAAAAAATGATATTTCTCAATTACTTGAAAATATTGTATATCTTGAATTATTACGCAAAGGCTATAAAGTATATGTTGGAAAAGAAAATGATAGAGAAATTGATTTTATAGGAATTAAAAGAAATGAAAAGTTATATATTCAAGTGACTTATATTTTATCTAATGATAAAGTTATCGAACGAGAATATAAACCATTAAAAAAAGTTGAAGATAATTATCCAAAACTAGTGCTTTCACTAGATAAAATGCCAATAGGAGTACAAGAAGGCATTCAATGGATGAATATAATTGATTTTCTTTTAGATGATGAGTCATATAGCAATTAAAAAATGGAACACTACCTTTAGATGATATTAGAACAATTAATGCATATGCTAAACTAATAGTATACCAAAATAAGTGCTTTGCTAAATAAAAAGTGTACCCTCTAAACACCAATGTCACAAACTTAAGCAATTTGACAAACTACAGAGTTCTATGTTATGAATTTTTATAACTTGGAACTTTTTTTGTCTAATTTTTTCCATAAAAAAATAGTCGCAAAATCAATCTTCAATTTTTT
>Ga0306868_1001243_pt1 | contig 13938 bp, 13 predicted proteins | sample AntRauTorckE6832_FD_190411 | JGI IMG/M metagenome (GOLD analysis project Ga0306868, IMG submission 190411) | Saline lake microbial communities from Rauer Islands, Antarctica - Metagenome Torckler E6 #832 (v2) (version 2) | ecosystem: Environmental > Aquatic > Non-marine Saline and Alkaline >... | reverse complement strand
TCGGTAATTATATTAGGCAATAAATAACGGCTAAACTCAGTTAAAAATAGAGCTTAGCCGTTTTAAAATACTATTAAAATTTTTAGAAAAAGTCCTGATAAATTTGAGATAATTCTGCTTTTAGCTCAGGGACAGGACCAATAACCTCTATATCTTTTTGACCTCTTTTAAATACATCTCTGCAGGGAAGAGCAAGAGTAGGGTTCTGCTCATCATTACCAGTTATCTTTAATAATTCTTTTTCAGAAAGCCCAAAAACAACCCTGCCAACATTCCCCCAGTAAATTGCTCCAGAACACATAGCACATGGTTCAACTGTCGTGTAAAGAGTACAGTCTTTAAGAAAATCTTTGCTGTGTTTTTTTGAAGCCTGAACCATCAACTGAGTTTCAGCATGCCCGGTACAATCTGATTCAGTAATTTCTATGTTTTCCTGCTCTAAAATAATCTTCCCATTTTTATCTACCAGTACTGCCCCAAAAGGCATATTATGGTGTTTGACTGCTGCTTTTGCAAGTTTTAGACACTGTTTTAAATAAAAATCGTGACCTTTACAGCCCATTTAAAAAATCAACTCCTTTAATAATCAATATTAATTTTAACCTTTAAATTCTCGGTCATAGGGAACAGTAAGTGCTGTTGGTTCAGCAAATTTTTCGTGAGATAAAGCCAGGACAATGATAATTAAAAGATAGGGGAAAATAACAGTTACCTCATAAGGGAAGTTAATATCTGAGATCTGGAACCAGCGCTGAAATCCGTTGGCAACACTAAATAACATTGCTCCTTTAAGGATACCAAAAGGTTTCCACCTTCCAAAATAAACTAAAGCAATTGCAATAAATCCTCTGCCTGCAACCAGATCATTTGCAAACATATTTGCCTGGGCAACTGATAAATAGGCCCCACCTAAAGCAGCAAGCATACTTCCCAGAATTACACATTGATATCTAATTTTTTTAACATTTATTCCCATAGTATCTGCTGCCCTCGGGGTAGAGCCAACTGCCCTTACTTTTAAGCCCCAGGGAGTTTTATATAAAACATACCAGGAGAGAGGTACCAAGAGAAAAGCCAGATAAACAAGGATATTATGAGAAAAGAGGAGTTCTCCCAGAACTGGTATCTCATTTAGAAATTTTATATTCAAATCAGGTAGACCAGTTATATCTTCTACACCACCAACAAAAAGGCGAAAAAGTGTTCCGGCAACACCCCAGCCAAACATATAAAGACCAATACCACTTATACCCTGCTTTGCTTTTAGAGTAATACTAACAAATGCCATCAGCAGTCCCATTAAAGCACCAACCAAAAGAGCTAAAATTATACCAAGCAAAATACTATCATAGGCCCAGGAGAAATAAAAAGCAACAAAAGCCCCCAGCATCATAATTCCCTCCACTCCAAGATTTAAAACACCTGATTTTTGAGAGAACATTTCACCGATGCCGGCAAAGAGATAAGGTGCAGAAACTGCAACTGCAACAGTTAAAATTCGTAAAGCTAAATTAAAAATATCAGAAATTGCCATAGCATAAACCTCCAGTAATAGTTTTCAATTAATTTTTAAGAAAAAAGCCAAGAAACTTTTTTCTGTATTTAGGATTTTCTAATATCAGATTACTTGAAACAACAGCCAGAATGACTAAGCCCTGAATACTAATTACCAGAGCTGAAGGTATATTAACAGCCCGCTGCATCATCTCAGCTCCGATCAGTAAAAGCCCAAAAAAGAAAGAAGCAGGAATTACACCAATCGGATGCAGACGTCCAAATAAGGCAACAACTATCCCACTAAAACCATAATTAGCTGAGAGTCCTTCAAGTACCCGGTGGTGAACTCCTATAACCTCGATTGAACCTGCGATTCCAGCCATTCCACCTGAGAGTACCATGGCAAGAATAAGATATTTATCCACTTTAACTCCGGCGTAATTAGCAGCTTTAGGTTCTTCACCTACTGCTCTTAATCTAAAGCCAAAGGTAGTACGCCACAAAAGAAAATATACTAAAATTGCAATTATAATTGCTAAAAAAATACCCGAATGAATCCGCTGCCCCTGAATCAAACGTGCAAAAATAGTTGAATCAGGCATTCTTGCAGTCTGAGGAACACCAGTACCCCAGGCCAGTTCAGAAGGGTCAATTAATGGTCCTCTGATTAAATAAAGATAAATTTGAAAGGCTATATAATTTAACATAACTGTACTTAAAACCTCATTAACTGATAACTTAGCCTTCATCCAGCCTGCAATTCCTCCCCAGATTCCTCCGACAGTAAAACCGGCTAAGATTACTAGGGGAATTGCAATTACTTTTGGGATACCAGGTATTGCTAGAGCGGTAGCTCCTGCTGCAACTGCTCCCAGTTGAATCTGCCCTTCACCACCAATATTAATCATTTTTGATCTAAAAGCAATTGAAATACCAATTCCAACCATCATCAGAGGTATTGATCTAACTAATGCTTCTGAAAGACCATAAATACTGCTGAATGGTCGAATTATCATTGCCTGATAGGCAACCAGTGGATTAACTCCAGCAATTAATAAAATTATACTGCCTAAAAATAGGGCAATAAAAAAGGCTATTAATAAAACTATTATATTGAATAATATTTCTTTTAGATTATCTTTCAACTTTAGTCCTCCTTAACTCCAGCCATTAATAATCCTAATTTTGATTTATCTGCTTCAGCTGTTTCTATCACATCTAATATTTTACCCTCATATATTACTGCAATTCGATCACTTAAATTAAATAATTCATCAAGTTCTTCTGTAATCAAAAGAATAGCCATCTCATTATCTCTTGCATCTAATAGTTTTTCATGGATATATTGAACTGCAGCTATATCGACACCTCTAATTGGGTAAGATGCAATAAGAGCATCTGGTTTTCTTTTTAATTCTCGGGATAGAATAACCTTCTGAATATTTCCACCCGAAAGAGCGTGAGTTGGGGTATTAATATTTGGACACTTAACATTATATTCATCTACAGTTGATTTGCAGTATTCATTAATATAGCTTCGATCAAGCAGAAAAATTTTACTAAATGGTCGGCGTAAATAGTCTTTTAAAATTAAATTTTCTTTAACTTTAAAACCAGGCACGGTTCCCATATGTAATCTGTCTTCTGGAACGAAGCCCATGCCTCTATCTATAATTGACTGCACAGATTTATTAGCAATACTTTCTCCTTTGAATTTAATATCCCCTTTATATATTTTCTGGAGGCCGGTTAGAGCTTCAGCCAGTTCTTTTTGACCATTGCCAGAAACTCCAGCTATACCCATTATTTCGCCTTTTCTAATTTTTAAATTTATTCCTCTTAATGCATCCAATCCTCTTTCGTTTTTAGCCCATACATCTTCTAACTCAATGATAGTTTCACCAAATTTATTTTTTCTTTTTGCTGTTGCTAATTTAACTTCTCTTCCAGCCATATTTCTGGCAAGCTGATCAATATTTGTTTTAGAAGTTTGAGTTGAAAAAACATTTTTCCCATTTCTTAAAACTTCGACTCTGTCGCTAACCTCCATTACTTCATTTAATTTATGGGTAATAAAGATGACTCCCATTCCTTCTTTAATAACTGATCTAAGCCATTTTATTAAATTATCAGTTTCCTGTGGGGTTAAAGCAGCAGTTGGTTCATCTAATACTAAAATATTAGCATTAAAATATAGAGCTTTAATAATTTCTACCTTTTGTCTTTCGCCTACACTGAGATCTGAGATTGAAAGCTCAGGCTCAATATTTAGATTATGCTGATCAGATAAAAGTTTGATTTTTTTAGCAACCTTATCTAAATCCATTGAAAATTTATGTTTAAATTTAATACCCAGAGCTACATTTTCAGTTACTGTTAGTGATGGAACGAGCATAAAGTGCTGATGCACCATTCCTATTCCTAATTCAAGAGCTGTCTGAGGAGAATTGATTTTGATTTCTCTATCATTGATTAATATCTTTCCACTGTTTGGATGGTAAAGACCATAGAGAATATTCATTAAAGTAGTTTTTCCAGCGCCATTTTCGCCAAGCAAGGCAAGGATTTCACCTGATTCAACTTTTAAATTAACATTATCATTTGCAATAACTCCCGGAAATTTTTTGGTGATATTCACCATTTCCATAGATTTAATTTTACCCATAAAGCTGCCCCCTCAAATAATTGAAATAGCCCCTCCTGATTAAATAAAATCCAGGAGGGGTAATTTTTTAGTTTATTTCTATTTCTATTTCACCATTTTTAAATTTTTCAATGGTTTGATCAATTAATGTATGAAGTTCATCATCAATAAGTTCATCTAAATTCTCATTAAATTCATAAGTTAAAAAACCATTTTTAAATGATAGAGGAAGATGCTCTCCACCATAAATATCATCATCTCTAGCATTAATAATATATCTTACTACTTCTTTGAAGTTGAGGACCTGAGAAGCAATTACAGCTTCAGGAGCCAGGCTGCTCTGATCAACATCTGTTGATAACCAGTAAACTCCAGCTTCTGCAGCAGCTTTTATTGCACCAACAGTCTGCTGAGCAGAACCTGTAAGAACATCAGCACCTTCGGCAATTTGAGTTTCAGCCATTTCTCTGGCGGCAACTGTATCTCCAAAACTACCTGTATAACCAACTTTAATTTCAATATCTGGATCTATTGACCTGACCCCCTGCTCAAAGCCGGTATTATATTTAATAGCATCTCCTGCTTTTACCGGTCCTACAACACCAACAATACCAGTTTTAGTTACATGGGCTGCAATTATACCTGCTAAATAAGCACCTTCTTCTGCATGGGGATCATAAGCATAAACATTATCATGCATTGCATTATAGGAAGTACCATAGGCAAAAGTAGTGTCAGGAAAATCTCTTGCTACATCATCAACTATATTCTGATACTGAGCACCGTGAGCTATAACAATGTCATAGTCAGGAGCATATTCTCTCATTGCAGATCCAACCTGAACTGCATCATAGAGGTTTTCACTGTAAGAAATTTCTGAAATTTTTTCTTTTCCCAATTCTTCCTGCAGGCTTATTACTCCACTATACATTGACTGACTCCAGGCCATATCATCAATAGTGCTGGGGAATATCATTGCAATACTAACTGCTTCGTCCTGAGCGCTGACCATTCCAGTAACTAAAAAAACTGATAAAACAACAAATAGAAGAGCAGTAAAACTAATTTTTTTGATCATTTTTTTAACCTCCATAGATTTTAATTTTTTAAACAAGAATAAACGACATCTTTTAATTAAAAAATATAAATATTAAGAAACTTTTAGTTAAAAGTTTCCTTTTTCAGGAATCTACTACTCCTTACTCTACTAATGATAATATTTTCCTCCTCTGCTTAAGTATATGTTAATTATGAATAAATTATAGTTTCTAGAAAACGAGAAAGCAAGAGATTTTGGCTTTATATAATAGTATACAGTTATTTCGTTATATTTCTGAATAATTAGAAATTTGAGTCTACTAATAATCTATTCGACAAAATTTTCTTTTTTCCTTTGAATAATTATAAGATTTATAATGAACAAATAAATTAATAGTTATTTACATGTGTTTTAACCTGCTGATAAATTTTTTTGCCCCTTTGACTCTGCTCCATAGAATTATAGATTGTCTCAATATATCCTCGTTCCTTAATAATTGCAAGAGTTTCCTTAAAATTAATATCATAGATCCAGCCTAGCTGCATTGCTTTCAGGTCATTGATTGTCTCAAGTTTATCATAATTGATAGATTCTTTTCTTAAAACTTTATTGTAAATTTCATCATTGATCTCTGGCTCGGTAGAAAGCTTGATTATATAATCCTTCTGGCTTTTGGTTTTATATCTTTCCACGAAAATATTAAAAATATCCAGTTTATCAGCATCTCGAATTAATCTCGCAAATAGTAATTCCTTTTCATTATCAAATAATTCTGGGCTTAGATCAGCTTTATTGTGCTCTTCAATTGCTTTAAAAATTATATATTGCTTATTTTGACTTAAATCTTCAATCAACTTGTTTTCCTTAATTACCTCCACCCCGAGCTGACCGTGATCCTCTGATTTATAATCAGAAAAAGTTTTATATTTTTTGTACTGCTTAAAGCGGCCGATATCATGGTAGAGAGCAATTGTTTTTGCTAAATATTTTTCTTCAGTGCTCAGCGTCATGCCGGCAATTATCTCTTCCATATCCTCAGTTACTCTTTTGCTGTGGTCAATTTTTAGCTGAATATTTTTTTGATCTTTTTTATTTTCTAAATTGAATTTTGCTGTATATGAATCAAAGAATTTTTTTAATTGCTGGAATTTAACTTTCATCACAAAAGCCTCCTCTTAGTTCTGTTTACTATTATAATTTAATTTTTTAGATTTGTAAATCAATCCAATTTTATATTATTAGCAGGATTTAATAAATCTACAGCGAAATATACATATGTAAGGTCTTTTTTATTTAATATTAAAAATTTTCATAATATTTTTAATATATTAGTCAAAATTAAGAGGAGGAGTGAAGATGTTAAAAAGATTTGTGCTTTTGTTGATGCTGACAGCGCTTGTTTTTAACCTGACCGGTACAGTTCTGGCAGACAATCACGAGGGAGAGTATGGTGGGACCTTAATTTATGCTCAGGGGGCAGATGCTGATGCTTTAGATCCCCATATGACAACTCTAGGCAACTCGGCAGATGTTATTGTCAATGTTTTTGATGGTCTTGTTCGTTTTAAATCAGGTACTACAGAAATAGAACCGGCCCTTGCTACTGACTGGGAAATTTCTGATGATGGCTTAGTATATACTTTTAATTTAAGAGAAGGGGTTGAATTCCACGATGGGACTCCTTTCAATGCTGAGGCTGTAGTCTTTGATATTGAGCGTCAGCTTGATTCAGATCATCCCTATTATATGGAAGGATCCTATCCTTATGCTGGCTTTTCCCTGGGAATGATTGATCAAGTGCAGGCAGTTGATGAGTATACAGTTCAATTTACCCTGGAAAATCCATATGCTCCTTTCTTAAAAAATATGGCAATGTTTGCAACTATGATTGTCAGTCCAGAAGCAGTTAAAGAGTATGGAGAAGATATCTTTAAAAATCCTGTTGGAACAGGTGCTTTTAAATTTGTGGAATGGGTTAGAGATGATCATATTACTGTTGAGGCAAATGAAGATTACTGGGATGGACGTCCCTATCTTGATGAGCTGATCTTTACAGTTATTCCAAATAATCAGACCCGACTCTTAGAACTGGAAAACGGCAATGTTCATGTAATGGAAGGTTTAAACCCAACTGATATTGAGCGGGTAAGAGAAAATGATGAGCTGGATCTTTTAGAGGCTCCAGGACTCAATATTGGCTATATCGCACTTCATAATGAAAAAGAACCCTTTGATAATAAAAAGGTCAGAAAAGCAATGAACTATGCAATTAACAAGGAAGAAATTGTAGAATATCTGATGGGCGGTCAGGCAACAGTTGCTAAAGGTCCTCTACCACCAACAATCTGGTCCTATGATGAAAGTCTGGAAGGTTATCCCTATAATCCAGAAATGGCAAAAACCTTACTTGAAGAAGCAGGTTATGGAGATGGATTTGAGTTTACCCTCCGCACCTATTCTGCACCTAGATCCTATAATCCAGTTGGTGCCAGACTGGCAACTGCTGTTCAGCAGTATTTAAGTCAGGTAGGAATAGATGCCGAGATAGAACAGCTTGAATGGGGTACCTATATTGAAGAGGGTAAGGCCGGCAAACACACAGCTGCATTTTTTGGCTGGATTGCCGATAATGGTGACCCTGATAACTTCTTAAATGTATTCTTTAATTCTGCTAATCGCGGTTCTACCAACAGAGCTTTCTATGTTAATGAAGAGGTTGACCAATTATTAGCAGAGGCACAGCAGATTACAGATGAAGCCAAAAGAGAAGCGATATATATAAAAGTACAGCAGATAATAGTTGATGATGCACCATTTGTATTTTTAAATCATATGAAGATGCAGATACCTATCAGAAAAAGTGTAAAAAATTATGTGCTTTATCCAACTAATAATAAATATTTCCAGAAAGTCTGGTTGGATCAATAAAATTCTAATCTTATTGGGGGCAGTGAAAGTCTAATGCTGTCCCCTTAAATGAGCTGGGGTGAAAAAAATGTTTAGTTATATTTTAAGAAGAATATTAATTTTGATTCCGCTTTTACTGGCGATTTCAATTGTAGTTTTTTTTATGATTCATTTAATACCCGGTGATCCGGTGCAGATTATGCTTGGAGATAAGGGTAGTGAAGAAGATGTGGCCCGCTTGAGATCAGAACTTGGTTTTGATCAGCCCCTGCATACTCAGTATTTAAAGTTTTTAGGTAATTTATTGCAGGGAGATCTGGGGAGATCGATTAGAAATAGGAATCCTGTGATTTATGAGATTAGAGCTGCTTTTCCAGCTACAATAGAGCTGACTGTTTTAAGTATGATCTTTGCCAGTTTTATAGGAATAGCGGCCGGAATTATATCTGCGATTAAACAGTATTCTCTGATTGATAATCTGACTATGGTTGGAGCTTTATTGGGGATTTCAATGCCGGTATTCTGGGTGGGAATGATGTTAATGCTGATCTTTGGTTCCAGACTCGGCTGGATGCCAATATCTGGTCGGATTTCTCGGGTGACAGATCTGGAAGTGATTACAAATTTTTATATTCTTGACAGTATAATTACCCAGAACTGGGCAGCTTTAAGGAGTACAATTTCGCATCTGATTTTGCCGGCAATTACTCTGGCGACAATACCGGTGGCGATGATTGCTAGAATGACAAGGTCAACTACCTTAGAAGTCTTAAATCAGGATTATATTAGAACAGCCAGAGCTAAGGGCTTATCCGAAAAAGTTGTTATTTTAAAACATGTACTCAAAAATGCTTTGATTCCTGTAGTCACCATCATTGGACTCCAGTTTGGAAGTTTTCTCGGTGGGGCAGTTCTAACAGAAACTGTTTTTGCCAGAGCCGGAGTCGGGAGATTATTGATCAATGGTATTTTAGGCAGAGATTTTCCTGTGATTCAGGGAGCAGTTATTGTTATTGCTTCATTTTTTGTTTTTATTAATTTAATTGTAGATATTCTCTATTCTTATCTTGATCCCCGAATTCATTATTCTTAAACTGGAGGTGTAAATCTTGGCTAATTTAACAGGAATGACAGAAGAGAAAAGAATTAAAAGTGAAAGTTTATGGACTATTTCTTTTAGAAGAATGCGTAAAAGCAGAACTGCAATTTTTGGAATTATCATTATCATTTTATTTACTTTAGTTGCTTTTTTAGCTCCTTTTATCTCACCTTATGATCCGTTGGAACAGAATTTTATCAAGTCTTTTAGGCCGCCATCGGCTGAGCATTATCTGGGGACAGATGAGTTTGGGCGAGATGTTTTTAGCCGGATTATCTATGGAGCCAGAATTTCGCTGCAGATTGGTTTTGTTGCAGTTTTTATTTCCTTGATTGTGGGAGTTTCAGTCGGCCTAATTGCAGGTTATTATGGTGGCTGGCTTGATATGGCTGTGATGCGGGTTATGGATTTGATGCTTTCTTTCCCTTATATTCTGCTGGCCCTGGTGATTATGTCAATTTTAGGTCCCGGAATTTATAATGCAATGGTTGCAATTGGGATTGTCTATGTGCCTCAATATGCCAGAATTGTTCGCAGCTCAGTCTTATCGGTCAAGAAAAAGGAATATGTGATTGCGGCAAAGGCTTTAGGAGCAAATGATTTTAGAATAATTTTAAAACATATTTTCTTAAATTCAATGGCACCAATTATCATTCAAACAACCTTAAGTATTGGTCGAGCCATCATTAATGCAGCCGGCTTAAGTTTTCTGGGACTGGGTGCTCAGCCGCCAACACCTGAATGGGGAGCGATGCTTAGTAACGGTCAGGATTTTCTGCGTAATGCCCCCTGGATTGCAACTTTTCCCGGGATAGCAATCGCTTTACTTGTACTTGGCTTTAATCTGGTCGGTGATGGGCTGAGAGATGCCTTTGATCCGAGACTGCATAAATAATTTTTACGTTTAGGTACCAGGTACAAAACGGCCGTTTTGTACCTGGTTAAAGTTCATTGTTTCACAAAGCCTAAAAAATGCTCTCCAGAGAGGATAGAATAATTAATCAGTTCTTCTATTTGAATCGGGAGAGCAGTTGTTTATTATACAGTTTTTGATAAAAAATCATTTACTCAAAATCTAAAACCATACTCTTAACCTTTACACCTGCCACAGATTTTAACTCAGCCTCCAGGGTTTCCACTTCAGTATCATCTGCAGTTATATCGAGAATAATCATTCCTTCATCAGCACAGGTACTACTTTCGTGCATTCCGAGACGAGTTTTAATAATACAGCCGTGTTCGGTCAAAATTTTCTGAACCTTTGGTGCAGCATCAGTTCGCTTATCAATCAAAATTGCCATAATTGTAGAATCATTCATCAAGATCACTCCTTATTAATTTAGTCAATGAAAAAGCTTACTATTTATATATTTGTCCATGCTGCTGAAATTTCCTCTAAGAAAATAATTTAATCATAAATAAAATTAATTTGTTTGACTTTCGAACAAACATAAATTATAATTAAATTAGAGAAAGAATTTTATTTTTAAAATAAATATTCAGAAAATAAAAAATATTAGCAATTAAATATTTAATTAAAAAAGAAGGGGCAGTTATGGAAGTAAAAGACAGCAAAAAAATTTTTGGCTGGGCTGGTCCGGCAGCCGGAGCAGCTATTTTTAGAATAATTAAAGATATTGGACCTCTTTCTCGGACTGATATAGTTAAAAAAACTGGCCTTTCCAAATCAACGGTCAGTGTTCATACCAGAAAACTGCTCGAAATGGGTCTGATTAAAAAAGCTGCAGCAGAAGCTGAATCTGCAGGCAGTGTGGGGAGAAATCGTCAGCTGCTTAAATTTGCTAAGAATAATGGTTATGTAATTGCAATTGATCTTGGGGCCACCAGTTTAAATGTAGCAGTCTGTAATTTAGATGCAGAGATCATTGAGCTTAAAAGAAAAGATATTTTAGTAAATAATGGACCAAAAAAAATTATGAATCAAATTGATCAGTTAATTGAAGAATTATTGCAAAATAATAATTTGAATCAGAAAAAAATTTTTGGCATTGGGATGGGAGTACCCGGACCGGTTGAATTTTCCAAAGGGCTGCCGGTATCACCGCCAATTATGCCCGGCTGGCATCTGAGCCCCCTCAAAAAAATCTTGCAGGAAAAATATAACTGTCCTGTTTTTATTGATAATGATGTTAATGTAATGGCAGTTGGAGAAAAACATGCGGGACTGGGCCGGGATGTTTCTAATTTTATTTTTATTAAAATTGGAACCGGAATCGGAGCCGGAATTATCTGTGAAGATAAATTATACAGGGGTTCTAAAGGCTGTGCAGGAGATATAGGACACATCGGACTTGATGGAGAAGAAGAATTATGTCCCTGTGGTAATAGAGGTTGTCTGGAAGTTGTAGCAGCCGGCCCGGCGATTGCAAAAAAAGCAAAAGCAGCCGCCAAAAATAGAGAAAGCGAATTTCTCTTAGCTGTTCTCAATCAAAAAGGCGATATAACAGCTAGAGATGTGGGAGCAGCAGTCAGAGAAAATGATTTTGCTGCTATAAATATAGTTAAAAATAGCGGCCAGAAAATTGGGGAGGTTATCTCGCGTCTGGTTAACTTTTATAATCCTTCATTAATAATCATCGGGGGTGGAGTTGCTAAAATAGGAAATCACTTAATCTCTGCAATTAAGGAAGAAATTTTAAGGCGATCGACTTCACTGGCAATACAAGATTTAAAAATTGAGTTATCCCAAAAAAATGACGAAGTCGGTGTAATTGGAGCTGCTGCCATGGCAGTTAATGAGATTTATTCTCATGATAATGTTACGGAAATGATGTATCTTGATAATGGTAACAATTAAAATTAATAATCTTAGGGAGGTGTAAATTTGAAAAAAATAATTGCAGTTAATTCAAATACCTACCATGGCTTCTCACTGGAAGAGGCTATCAGGGGAACCAAAGAAGCAGGTTTTAACTATATTGAACTTACTGCTACTAAAGGCTGGACAGAACATGTCTTTCCCACCATGTCTTTAAGAGAATTATATGAGATCGAGGATCAGCTGATAGAGGCAGGAATAACTCCAATTACTTTAAGCGGCCACACAAATCTGATGGATAATGATCGACTGGATGATTTTATTGCCAATATTCGTCTTGCTCATTTTTTTGGCTGTAAATATATAATCTCTTCAATTGGAGAAGCACATCTTAAAGATCAGGCAGAGGCTTCAGACCAAAAGGTCGCAGAAAATATCAAAAATTTAATTCCCTATCTGGAGGAATACAATCTGACTTTAGGTCTGGAAAATCACGGCAAACATGGAACAGCTAAGCAGTTAAAAGCTATTGTTGATCTGATTGATTCTGAGCGAGTGTTAATAAATTATGATACAGCCAATGCAATTTTTTACGGTGAGCAGGGTCTCGATTTAGAAACTGACTTAAAAGCTGCTGTTGATCAGATTGGTCACATCCATCTTAAAGACAAAGCTGGGGCCCAGGATGAGTGGAACTTTCCGACTCTCGGTAGAGGTGATTTAGATTTCAAAGAAATATTTGAGATTTTAGAGCAAAATAATAATACTTCACCTTTGAGTATCGAAATTGAATTTACTAAAGCCGGTCCGGCTGATCTGGCTGAGGTGAATCAAGCCGTAAAAGATTCCTATAATTATCTTCAGGAATTGGGCATAGAATTTTAGGCTGAAAGGGGGAATTAAATGCAGAAAATAGCTATTGTTGGAATAGGTGGAATGGGAACAGTCCATTACAATAATTATGCTCAGATTGAAAAAGCAGAGGTTAGAGCAGTAGTTGGTCCTTCGGATTCCGATCGAAAAAAGGCAGAAAAATGGGGAGTTAAAATTTATCCTGAGCTGGAGAGTCTGCTGCAGGAGGGAGAAATTGATCTGATAGATATCTGTACTCCGACTTTTTTACATGTTGAACATGCACTTCAGGCTTTAAGTGCCGGCAAAAATGTAATTATTGAAAAACCAATTGCTCTCCACAGAGAAGATGCAGAGCGCATTTTTGCTCTGGCATCAGAAACAAATTCACTGGTTTTTGTCGGCCAAGTGCTGCATTTTACAAAAGAGGTCGAGATTTTAAAAGAAGCAGTTGCAGGCGAAAAATATGGTAAAGTTTTAGATGCCTATTTTACCCGTCTGACCGCTGCTCCAAACTGGGTCCAGGGAGGATGGATGTTTGATAAAGAAAAAAGTGGTCTGCTGCCCTTTGATCTGCATATTCACGATCTGGATCTGATTGTTAGTCTTTTCGGCAGACCCGAGAGCTACAGTTATAAAGCTTCCGGTAGAGATCAAAGTCAATTTAAAGAGCATTACCGTTTTAATTATAACTATGGAGATTTAAATATTGGGGCAGAGGCTGCCTGGTATAATGCTAATTATCCCTTTACTGCTTGCTGGCGCGTCTATTTTGAAAAAGGTCTTTTAGTCAATGAGGGAGAGCTGATTTTCTATCCGGCAGAGGGAGAGCCGTTAGAATTTGAGACAGAGATGGAACCCAAAATTGAAACAGGAATTAATCTACCGCCAACAGCAATGTTTTACAACGAACTTTCTCATTTTATAAACTGTGCAGAAAATGGTGTTCCTTCTGATAAAATCACAAAAGAACAGTTAATCACTACTGTCGGTATTTTAGAGGAAATAGCAGGTTTAGAGGTGGATGATCTTTAAAAAATACCTCATTTAGGATGGTTTTAACTGCAGCTTTAATTTTCAGGTTGCTGATTAATTCATAATTTATAGTCAACTAAAATTAA
>Ga0306868_1001242_pt1 | contig 13957 bp, 11 predicted proteins | sample AntRauTorckE6832_FD_190411 | JGI IMG/M metagenome (GOLD analysis project Ga0306868, IMG submission 190411) | Saline lake microbial communities from Rauer Islands, Antarctica - Metagenome Torckler E6 #832 (v2) (version 2) | ecosystem: Environmental > Aquatic > Non-marine Saline and Alkaline >... | reverse complement strand
CCTATATGGTGACAGATGAATGGGATAGAGACGAACCACGATATGATTTTGATTTAGCGACATTGTCTCGTGAAAATTACCTTTGGAACTTCTGGGAACAGCCTATTCCAACCAAAACATTCTGCGGGTGCGACCTGTAAGTCGCCATTTTTACTGCTGATATTTGAATCAGCCTGCCGTGTCGTCGGCAGTTTTCTATCCCGGCATGCATCGCTGGTAACGGCTTTGTGTGAAGCCCGGGTGACAATGAAGCCCTCAGTCTCGTGACTGGGAGAGGGAGCCGTGAGGCCAACTCAACTCTGGCAGCATCAAGCCGGATGGGAGCTAGAAATGATGGCATGCGTAACATATGTGAACTGCCGATAAACGTCGTTATGTTTGACAGGCCAAAGATGCTGGCAGGCCTGGACCAAAAGGTAAGGGGTATGGATGGGATGTTCCGCAGTTGTCCCGCACGACCTATGACTCCCCCGGCGAATAGGCAGACGCTAACCCATTGCGTAAAATTGGCGGAACTGGGTAAGCCCAATCATCTCCATGCAAGCCATGGAAAGCGAACCGCAAGGGGAGCCGACAGGTGAGTGGGTAAAGGAGGTCGGAAAAAGCGAATGCCATGCTGTAATGGTATGGATACGGACTTAAACGTTGTCCGGCACGAAAGTGAGCAGACTTCCGACTGGTGTTGAATCACGAGAAACATCTGGACAGTATAATCTTTATGGTGTGGACAGACGATGACTGTAAAAGCCATTGACGGCCAAAAGAGCGATGATGATTCATGGAATTCCATTAACTGGAAAGAAGTCGATCAAATAGTAAACTGTTTGCAGAGGCGTATCGTGAAGGCAGTAAAGGCCAAGGACAAGGAAAAAGTTCGCAGTCTGCAAAGGCTATTGGCCAGATCTCTTGCCGGGCGGCTTAAAGCCGTGAGGCGAGTAACTACAAATCGTGGGAAAAGAACACCTGGGGTAGACAAGATACTTCTGGATACTCCAGCGAAGAAGTGGCAGCAAGCTCAAAGGTTAAATGTGACAGGCTACAAAGCTCAACCATTAAAGCGTACATATGTCCCTAAAAAGAATGGTAAACTGCGCCCATTAGGGATTCCGGTGATGCATGATCGGGCTGAGCAATCTCTTGAACAAATGGGACTAGTATATAGTTCTTGAATTAACGTTACATTTATTGTTGGCCATGTTACAATCCGTAAACAAATCAATTGCGGAGGTGACATGAGTAATCGTAGAGCTAATTTTAAAATCTCGGATAAAGATTTAACAATCCTTAAAGCGATAGCTCGTAGTCGTACAGAGCCGGCAAGCTGCGTCCAACGGGCAAAGATATTGCTTTTATACAACAGTGGTGAGCGGATCACCAACATCATGCACCAGCTTGATACTACACGACCTCTAATTTATAGAGTTATCGATAAAGCATTGGCTTTCGGGCCCCTGCAGGCTTTGTCGGATCTGAAACGAGCAGGTCGTACCCGGTCAATCGACGATAATGCCAAGCAATGGGTTATTTCCGTTGCATGCCAAAAACCAACTGAACTTGGTTATGCAGCTGAAACATGGACATACACAAACCTTGTCCGGCACATCCAGAACAACGCGGCAGCAAACGGCCACTACTGTTTGCAAAATATCAGCAGAAGCAAGGTCCACAGCATATTAACAGAAGGCGAAATCAAACCTCATAAAATTCGCTATTATCTTGAGCGTCGTGATCCCAACTTTGAGGACAAGATGATAGATGTCCTCCACGTATACAAAGACGTTGAAATCCTCAACTGCCAATCAGATATAAAGCGTGAAACAACAACATTGTCATATGATGAGAAACCCGGAATTCAAGCTATTAAAAATATTGCCGCACAGTTAAGGCCGGTTCCGGGGGAACATCCTACAGTCTCTCGAGATTACGAATACAAACGGCTTGGAACAGTTTCACTTCTTGGCGGCATTGATCTGCACACGGGGGAAGCCCATGCATTAATACGTGATCGCCACCGAAGCCGTGAATTTGTGGAGTTCCTCGAGATGCTGGATGAAAAATATCCTGAAGATCTCATAATCAGAATGGTGTTGGATAACCATTCATCACATGTGTCGAAAGAAACTCGAAAATTCTTAGGGACCAAGCCAAACAGATTTCAGTTTGTATTCACCCCCAAGCATGGTTCATGGCTCAACCTGATCGAATCATTCTTTAGCAAACTGGCTCGAACTGTACTCCGCCATATACGTGTTGATACAAAAGAAGAGCTGGTTGAGCGCATTTACCATGGTATAGAGGAAATCAATCAAACTCCCGTTGTATTTAAGTGGCGTTACAAAATGGATGAAATCGCAGTTTCGTAACATTATATGAAGAACGAAATACTAGATCCTGTTTCGGAGTGCACAGCAGACTCGCATTCTTACGGTTTCCGTAAGAAACGATCAATTCATGATGCCATAGGTGCCTGCTACAACGCCCTGAGGCGAAAAGGCAGCGCTCAATGGATTCTGGAAGGAGACATAAAAGGGTGTTTCGATTTCATTGACCACAACTGGTTACTACGTCATATCCCTACACGCAAAAAGAAGTTAAGACAATGGTTGAAATCCGGCTACCTTGAGAGGAGTATGTTCAATCCTACCAAGGAGGGAACTCCGCAAGGCGGGATCATCTCCCCTACCCTCGCAAACATGGTACTTGATGGAATCGAATTTCTGCTTACCCGTAGATTCAACCGGAAAGATAAAATCCATTTTGTCAGATACGCGGACGACTTCATTATCACCGGAAATTCAAAGGAATTACTCGCAGAAAGAGTACAACCTCTTATAGAGAAATTCCTGAGAAAACGTGGGTTGTCGCTCTCAGCAGAAAAAACCAGGATAAGCCATATTAATGATGGATTTGACTTTCTTGGATTTAACATCCGCAAGTACAAGGATAAACTGTTGACCAAACCTGCCGGTTCCAGTATTTCAAAGATAAAAAGCAAGATCAGGGAACTGATAAAGATGAATAAAACCATCAAGACAGTAGATCTGATTCGGCAACTCAACCCTGTACTTAGAGGGTGGGGGAATAACTATCGACATGTGGCCAGTAAAGCCATTTTCAGCAAAATTGATCACGAAATATGGAAGATTTCCTGGCAATGGGCGAAACGAAGGCACCCGAAAAAGATGCTCAAGTGGATTAAATCCAAATACTTCCAGAGCATTGGGTCCAGAAGATGGGTATTCAGGGAGAAAGACGACCCTATATCACTTATGAAATTGAGCGATATCCCCATACGCCGCCACATCAAGATAAAGGCAAATGCCAATCCGTACGACAAGGAATGGCAGGACTATTTTATCGAACGTTCACAACGATTACTGCCGGGTGCTTCACTGTGCCTTTTCAATGCTTGAGCCCTGTGAGGCGAAAGTCTCACGCAGGGTTCTTAGGGGGGGATGGGATCGCAAGGTCCCATCCCTACCCGACACAAGCCGCAGATGTTCACGTTATAAAAGTGTTGAAAAGAATACACTATAGTTCAATAAAAACAGTGACATAAATGCAAAAAGCCTCTATAGGATTCGTTAGATTAAAGATAAATTAAGACAACAAGGATTTTAATTATGAACAGATATTCGCTGATGGTTTTATTGGTTTGGGTGATATCTCTGGCAAGTAATGTCGGAGCAAAAGAGGTACAACTTGCCCCAGGGGAAACATACAGCAAAGGTGAGCTTACCGTTACATGTGGACTATCGTCAACAGAGACCCCTTTGGCCCTCGACGACTGCCAGTATTGGGATGATTTTAATAATAAATGCCTGTTTGAGAAAACCACTTATGTGTATAAAAATCTCGAATGCGTTGAAGAATGTCAGCACTGGGATAAGTTCAAAAGCACTTGCTATTACCAGTCAAAATGTACCTTCTACCCAACCGCGCAGACATTTGTGCAAACCACATGCGAAAAGTTTGATGACTTTAACAATACCTGTTTGAAAATGAAGGAGAAGAAAGTTGGGCAATGATAGAAAAAGTCTGTGTGTCATCACGGCGTGTCGAAATACGAAATGAGCGCTCGGTTTGTAGCATTGTTTACAATGCTAATATTGGTAATTTTTCCTGCCATCACTTTTGCCCAATCACCGTGCCCAGGAATTCACGTGAAAATTCTGGACATCAAAAACAGTACTGGAGTGGTAGCTTGCGCGCTTTTCAAAACGTCAGAGGGCTTTCCTTCTGAGTTTTTGCATTCAGCAACCAACATCTCAATGACAAAGGTTCAGGGTACGCAAGCGAGTTGCGATTTTATAAATATACCGACGGGCGCGTATGCACTTGCCGTTATTCATGATGAAAATATGAACGGCGAGCTCGACACCAATTGGTTGGGGGGTCCCACGGAAGGTTATGGTTTTTCAAATACGACCATTGACGAATTTGGCGCTCCTGCCTTTTCTACCGCCAGATTCCGTTACGACGGGCAGAAACTTAATCTGACGATTAAATTGAAATAGACTAAACTATCAATCCAACTAACTTGGTTCTCCGACGTAGGTAGCGGCAGCGTACTTCGTCGAAGAACTCCGGTGAAGTACACACTTATCAAATATTCCAACACAAACGCGCTCCGCGCATAGTTAATCAGAGCTGTTAGATGGTAATGAGGTAAAAAATATTTTGTCCGACATTGCTGCACCCATCCAGCTTACGTAAGACAAACTGAACACTTTGGCTGAATCAGTATTGAAGAACGACCATACAAAATGATAGGAGTAATAAGTAGATGGACATAAGTGAATTCGACAAATTTTGGCAGCTTATCACTGAAAAATTACAAGGCTGGTTAGAGGCCGGCATCACGCTTTTACCCAATTTAATAGTTGCCATTTTATTGGCCATTTTTTTTGGATTTCTTGCAAAGTATGTTGGAAGTGCCACCCAAAAAGTGCTTCACAAAACGTTGGACTCAGAACAAATCGCCAGCTTGCTCGCGTCGATTATTAAGGTTTTAGTCCTGCTCACAGGACTGTTTATTACAATAGGGTTTTTAGGGCTAAAAGGCACATTAACGTCACTTTTAGCGGGTGCTGGTATTGTAGGCTTAGCTTTGGCTTTTGCCTTCCAGGATATAATAGAGAACTTAATCGCGGGCATTGCAATGGGGATCCGTAAACCATTTCAAATAGGTGATGTGGTTGAAGCTGACAAGGTATTCGGTACGGTCAAAACTATCAATTTGCATAACACTTTAGTTGAGACATTTTTTGGTCAGATTGCAATTATTCCTAACAAAATTTTATTCAGGAATATTCTAACTAACCACACATCAACGGGGGTTAGACGAATCGAAGTGCCTGTGGGAATCTCATATGCAGATGACCCTGAAAGAGCGGCCTCGGTTATCAAAGACGCTATTAATGCCTTCGATTTTGTTATTAAACAGGAAGAAACCGCAGTCTTTGCCAAAGAGTTTTCTGACAGCAGTATTAACCTATTGGTTTGGTTCTGGATAGATTACCCAGGTGAAACAGGCTTTATGCAAGTCAGACATACTGCCGTGGTAGAGATTAAGAAAGCGCTGGAGAATGCGGACATATTAATCCCGTTCCCAATCAGAACTTTGGATTTTGGTGCAAAGGGCGGTGAAAAATTAAACACTATGCTGTCGGAGAAAAAGACCAAGGGTTCCGATAAATCTACCGATTCTGGAAATGAGAAGTATGGCGAGACAGTTAACGATAGTAATTCTGAAGGAAGCGATGGTGAATCTGAAGGAGACAACTAAGGGAGTATCCCTCATCTAAATGCGCTAATGACCAACAAAACCAGCGCCGTGATGCTCACGGCTGCCGCTACTTTAAGAACATGAGGTAATCGTAGGGCAAAAAGTCCGTCGTCGACAAAAGCAGAAAACTTTAGCAGCAAAGGCTTGTGCTGCGGCTTGACAACGACATCCGGTTCGTAAACCTTAGCCGCGCGACGTCCGCTTTCAACCGCCCTTCGATACTCCATATGTCGGCTTCAGTGTTCGTATGCGCGCCTGCCAACACCAAGTTTGGGATAGAGGTTGCCTGATCGGGCCGATGTGGCTGCGTGTTAGTAGTGGTGACCCATTTGGGCTGGTCGGGCGTGATTCCGTTGGGGGAGAAATGCCACTCGTGCCACACCTCAGTCTTCAAAATAGGGAAGTCGCGCAGGCCCCGGCCATCGTTGGCCTTTTTGATCATCAGATCCAGTGCTTCAGATTCATAAATTTGTGCCAAGACCTCGTCGACAAACTCCTTTTTGGTGCAGTTGCGCAAAGGTTTTCCATGTACGCGGCCCGGCACGCTGGCGACGCATGCCGTGCCTGTCCAGAGCGAACCAATGTCCTCGCCGAGATCAACCTGGGATGACCAGGCCTGCTCATTCGCGAACAGGGTAATATTGAATTGGGAATCCACCAGAGCGATCGCGGTTCGTTCGCGCGGCCATGACATTCGTTCTGCGAAGCCGATCCTGAAAGATACCTGCGTATGCGGGCCGTCCTGAATTAGGGGGCGCAGCTTTGCTAGTTGCTTCTCTTCAAGTAATCGCGGATTTTTTCGCGACGATTTCTGCGGCCGAGAACGGTGTGTTGGCGAGTACATAAATGTCCGCTTGCACACGGGCATTCAGACCAACTGTGGCGCCAATGATCTTTTGCCCATCATAGTCCAGCGCCTCGAGTGGTGTTTCCCAGTGAAACGCCACTCCGCCTTGTTTCAAATGTGCTACCCATTTGTCGAACCACCATTCATTACTGGGGCCCCGTATCAACGACCAGCCACACATTGACTCGTGTTTCCACTCGGGTCCATTATCGTCAGCCTCATGTTTGTATGATCTACCAGAACAGATGTTTCGGCCAAAAAACAAACCCACGTGATGCAGGGACGCATACGGCCAATCGGAACCGATCCATGGCCCGAACAAAGCCTTCCAAGTAGCGTGCCCCGTCCGCGTCATTCGAGATTGCCAATACGCCGCGTCATTCGTCCGTGCATAGTGCTGCTTCGAACGAGAATTAGTAGAACAAACCTTGAGTACGCCCCAGGCCAATGAGACTTTGTCCAGCAGAGACATTCTAAATGCTTTGGGCTTTTCGAACAGATCCGACATCATGAAATCTACCCCAAGCTTTTCGGGTACGACGGCGTAATCCATCGGCCGCGAGAGTACTCGCTCGTAAAGCGAACTGTTTTCATCGAAGGGAATCTGCTGTAGCAGATCAAACGTATTGTGATACCAAGGTCCGAATCCGTGCCAGGAGTACTCGGATGGTAAATTGTCTTCTTCTCGTCGTGCGCTGCGAAAGAATCCGCCAGCAGTATCATTCGCCTCGTAGACGGACACTCTGTAGCCCCGCTTGGAAAATTCGTGGGCCGCACTAAGACCGGCGATACCAGCACCAAAGATCGCAACGTGCTTAGTCATGGGGATACCTTCAAATTCTGTTGTTTAGTGGCTGGCCCCACGGATAGGCTTATTCGCTTTATAAGTTAAAGGCTTTAGCCATTAGTTAGTCAGCCTATTTAGAGGACAGAGCATAATGGTAATTCGAACAGGCCTTATTGGCCGTACGATATCGCACAGACAGTTTCCGGTTTTCTCTCTAAGCTTCATCTGCCTAGGATGCTTTTAGCTAGGATGCTTTCTTAAACGGCATGACAGATCCACTGATTAATCTGATTGAACGTAATATGGTCGCGGATATAAAGTCACTACAGATTTGCACTATGCAAACTACCTTAAGACCTGAGAAGTACAATACAAACTTTTACACCAGGCATCGGAGACACTGGATGAGTCAATTTCCTGACGCGATGATCAACAGCCCGCTGCCGGTAAATCCCGGAAAACGCCTTCGCCGGAAATTTCATGGAGCAGCCTTTCCACCGAGATTAGCCCGCTTTCTCCAAGGCAACACGGTTACCCTGTTACAAAATGGTGAGGCCTATTTTAAAGCCCTCGAAAGGGCGTTCGATCGGGCACAGTGTGAACTTTTTCTTCAATCGTATATCTACGAAAATGATGCAACCGGGCGGCGAATTGCGGAAGCTCTGAAGCGGGCTGCACGGCGCGGCGTAAACGTCTATTTGCTGATTGACGGTTACGGGTCAAAAGCGCTGCCGCAGAGCCTGCTGGACGATCTGCGGGAAAGCGGTGTGAAGGTACTCATTTTTCGCCCCAAAATTTCCCCCTGGAGCTTTCGCCGCAAGCGACTACGTAGAATGCACAAGAAAGTTGCCGTAGTCGACCGAGAGATTGCCTTCGTTGGTGGCATTAACATTATTGACGATTGTCTACCGAAGGCCGACTTGCCCCCGCGCTTTGACTACGCAGTAGCCGTGCAGGGGCCGCTGGTAGAGGAAATTCATATTTCCGCCCGCCGCCAGTGGTCGATGGCGTCATGGTACCGATTCCGCAAAAGGACGGCTTACAGCGGAGTACCGCCTGAATCCAACTTTAGCGGGGGACAAATGAGCGCGGCATTTCTGGTGAGGGATAATTTTCGCCATCGACGGTCAATTGAACGAGCCTATTTGCAGGCCATTGAACAGGCCCAGTCCGAGATTATTCTTGCCAACGCCTATTTTTTACCCGGACTAACGTTTCGTCATGCGATGATGGACGCGGCATTGCGTGGTGTACGGGTGGTTCTGCTGCTGCAGGGACGGGAGGAATTTTTTTTCAGCATTATGCCACTCGAGCACTCTTCGGTGAACTTATTGATGCGGGAATAGAGATTTATGAGTACCGTAAGAGCTTCCTGCATGCCAAAGTGGCCGTTATTGACGGGCATTGGGCAACGGTAGGTTCTTCGAATCTCGACCCATTCAGCTTGCTCCTCTCGCGGGAAGCGAACGTCGTCGTTGATCACCCTGCCTTTGCTGCAACCTTGGCACAGAGCCTGAAACAGACTACGGCGAGCGATGCCGTGCGAATACAGTCGGACAGATGGAAACGTCGTCCACTCGGCCTACGCTTCCTGAGCTGGATCAGTTATGGCCTGCTCCGCCTGATAATGGTCATAAGCGGGTATAGCCGTGAGCGCAGGCCGCGAAGCCGCTGAGGTCGCCATTAGCAGCGGCGCCAGCGAAAACATCGTTTAATACGCCAGCGCTGCCCCATGCTCGGCACGTAGTCGTCGCCCCACGAGGTCGCGATCTCCTTAATGAGCCCCCAGCACGCGGCGGGTTTTGTGGCGGCCATCAGTGCTGTGCGGGTTCCGTCTCGGACAATGGCAGGCCGGACATCTTCTCTCGATGGTCGTGCAACCGCCCGAGCGTACTGTCCAGTAGATGCACCAGCTTGTGCGCAGCGCCATGCACTGCCTGCTCCATTGTCTCGGCGTGTTCAGTCACCGCAACCGGCTGTCGGCCTTCCAGTCGGGCCTCTAGCATACAGCGTTGGTCTCGCTGCCCACTTTTGCCGGCGTTTTCGTCACTTAGATGAATTTCCACCCGGGTGACATGTTCGCTGAAGTGCTCCAGCGCCTGCTCGACTGTGACACTCACATGTGCAGCCAGCGCCTCGGAGCTTTTGATATGATCGTCGGTGTTGAATTGAACGAGAACTCCGCCGCATTCTACGACTCAATTCTATGAATGAGTCGCTAGTTTAGGCGGATGGCTTTAGGTCTTGCTTTTAATGCTGGCTATTTATACAGTGTTTTCATGAAAATAATACGATCTGACCGCCTAAGTATCAAGTCCGACAGTGCCGCTCAGCGCGAAGCGCTGGCGGATACGTTGGGCTTGTATCGCCGGTTAGTCAGAGACCTGATGAGCCTGGCGTTTACCCACTGGCCTCAGATTGGATCGCTTCAGGGCAATGCGGTTGTGCAGGCCATCGAAGGCCTTATGCACCCCACCAGTCGGCGCCCAGAGGTTCGGTACACGTATTTTCATCGGCGTTATTACAAGTTTCCCAGCTACCTGCGCCGAGTGGCCATCATGGACGCGGTTGGTCAAGTCCGATCGTTTCAGACTCGGTATCGGGACTGGCAGGACAGTGACCGGCGCAAACAGCCGCCGGCCTTAACCTGCTCAACGTCCACCTTTCCGAGTTTGTACAAAGGGCAGTGCGTTCGTTTCAGCGACGATCTGAAAACGGCGTTCATCAAGGTTTGGCATTGCAACGACTGGCTCTGGATGAGCTTCAAGCTGGGCGGTAGATGCCGATACCGCGGCAAAGGGAAATCCTTGTCACCGCTGCTCGTGTTCAAAGGTAAGCGCTGGAGCTTGTCTCTGCCGGAAGAATTTACACCAAAAAGGAAAGCCTCAAAGAAGCCACCGAGACGAGTATTGTCGTTGAACGTGGGGATTAACACGGCGGCCACCTGGGCCGTGGTGGATGCTCAAGGCACTGTGCACGCTCGGGGATTTATCCAGCGTAGCGACAAAGACTGTGAGCACCATCTGATGCAGAGAATTCGATCGACCGCCAGCAAGCACACTCGACACGGCAGTCAGTTGCCAGTGGGTTTTTGTACGCGGGATCACCGGCGCCTGAAGCAGCTGGCGGATAACGAAGCGCACCAGATCAGCCGGCAGCTGGTCAACCTGGCGCTGAAACACGACTGCCAGGCGATTGTGGTTGAGCAACTGAAAGGCTGGCGGCCGACCGCGGGGCGTAAACGCAGCCCGATGAAGACTCGCTTCCACCGGTGGTTCCATCGCATGCTGGTCAATCGGGTTCACTCGAAAGCCGTCGAAAACGGACTGAGGTGCGTGGCGGTGTATGCCCGGGGAACCTCCAGTCAAGCGTTCGACGGATCGGGACCGGTCCGGCGCGATGCCAAGAACTACAGCTTGTGTACGTTTTCCTCAGGGAAACGCTATCACGCAGACCTTAATGCGGCCTACAACATCGCCGCCCGAGGTTTCGTTTATTACCAAGGAGGCGGTCGTAAGTCCGCTTCCCGTGCGACCCAGCAAAAGCCTGATCGCACACCGAGAATCCCGGTGACGCTCTCCACGCTTTGGAACTCCCACGCCGCGTGAGAGTGATCGGATTCCGCGACTCAATTCTTTGAATGAGTCGTCGGAGGATTCAATCTTCATTGGGTTTCCTTTAGTAATTTGTGGTCCGCAAGCCTGAAGCGACGTCGGCACCTAGATGATCCTGAAGTCTGCTCGGCTCGCGTGACTTTGTCTGTACGGCATCGCACGGTGCTCGTTGTCTACGAACCATAAATCCGGACGGTCTACGCGCGATGAAGTTGCGGAGCATGCGGGATCCAAATTGCGATGAGGCGAGCGACAGGTCGACGAAGGTCATGGAGAACACCACCCCTGCGATGGTCCCTATCACGCTGCGCGACCTGACGCTTGCCTCAATCCGCGGTGATACCAACTTCCATGACAATGCGCTCGCCGTCCACAGAATCGACCTCTTTTGGCTCCAGAAGACGCACTCGGTCAGCGGCGATGCCAATATCCGTATTTGGCTTGACTAGGGCGTCCCGTGCCGCTGAGGCGCGGGCATTGCCGATGGCTTCGAGCTCAGCGTCGGTAATGGATTGTGCGGCGACGATCCGTTCAGCCAGATGGTTGCGATAGACCAGGGCGTCCAATCCCGATCCGTCGGATGACTCATTCTGTTTTTCAGTGAAACGCGCCTGGACTGTCTCCAAGCCAGTTTCCGGGTAATACGAGCTAAACATCGTCTCGACAATACTCTGGTTAGACTCGGCTGTTAGGCTGGGATCCGCAACTTCGCGACCCGCCTCAGCCAATTTTTGCCGCAGGGCTTCTGTGGCTTTTTCACGTTGCAGGGCTGGGCCATCAAAATTTCGACTGAAGGGGCCGGCAAGCTCCAGGGCAAGCGCCGGGCGCTGGTTGAGGGCCTCGCGGAGCTTGGCGATGCGCTCGCGCTGGGTTGGGAGCAGGTCGGTGCGCCCCTTCGCGAATTCAACCTGGCCCAGGTTCTCCGAATCCGCGCCGACGAGGTTTGCCAGAAAACTGAACGGCGCAGTGATGACAGACGTAATGGCATCTCCCAGTGCCTGGCGAATGACCTGGTCGAAGTCGAATTCCGGGTCGCCAACATTCCCGGTCACCGGGAGATTGAGATCAATGACACCCTTGCTATCCTGAAGCAGGGCTATGGCGAGGTCGAGTGGCAGGTCCATGGCGTCGCTGGAGACCATCTTTTCGCCAAGTTTCAGATCACGGAGCACTAGCTTGTTTTGTCCGTCGAGTTGCTTGTTCTTGACTGTATAGTCGAGATCAAGGTCCATGGTACCTTCCTCGATCTTGCGGCCGGCAAAGTCCACGGTATAAGGGGAGTATTCCGGAACCTGAAGGTTGCGGAACCTCAGATGCACATTGGTCTGGCGCGTGGGATGCCAAGCGTGGACGTCACCTTCGATGTGCGCCATGCCGAACTCTGTGACCTGGCCTTCCAGCTTCACCCGCGCCGGCTCGCCCGAGTTGGAGCTCAAAGTCGATATCTCTCCGCTCAACGTGTGGATGCTCGTCGAGAAGGGCAGCGGCAGGGAGTAATCTGCAAACCGGAGGGCACCGTCGGCCAGCTCAATGCTTTCAATGGTGATACTGAACGGGGCTACCTCCTCGTCCGTGCGCGCGGCGTTGTCATTATCCTCGGGCTTAGCCACGAGCTGGCCGAAGTTGGTGGTCTGATCCTCGTGGATGACTACCCGGCCGAACAGACCCTCGACGGCGATGGAGTCGGTCTCAATCTGCCTTTCTTTGAGGCGCAGATCAAGCTGTTCGGTCTGAAGGCTTCGCCACCCGATGAGTGTTTCGTCATTGGGCCCCTCGCTGATGCTCAGCGTGTCGATACCGGCGGAGCCCTGGAATGCAAAGGGTTGCTGTGCATCTGTATGAATTTGGCCGCTCAGGCTTAGAGTTCCGCTACCAAACCGTAAATCCGCGAACTGCCTCAGGTAGGGTTCAAGCTGAATCAGCGCCAGTTCATCGATACTGGCACTGCCTTTCAGGACGGGTGTCGGTAGCAGTTGAAGCGATCCGTCAAAGTCGAGCATACCGCCTTGTGCGAGCTGCCCCTCCAGACGCACCGAGAAGCGCGAAGGTTTTTGCAGCGCGAAATCCTCTACGGACAGCTCGATATTCTGCAGCGCCAGCGACACCCGTTTCGGTTTATCAGCGTCAGCAGCCGTCGTGTCCTGTAAATTGTCAGCAAAGCGCAGAATGCCGCCCTCCAGGCGCAGATCGTTGATCCGCAACGCAGGCAGTGGCGCAGGTTCACCTTTGGCCGGGGCCTTGTCAGGTGGCAGGGTGGCTAGCCGAGAGAAGCGGGTTTCGCCCGAGGCGAAGCGTTCTTCCTGAATGATCGGTTTGTCGAATCGGATTGTTTCGAAGGTCCAGGCTCTGTTGATGATGCTCGACCACTCAAGATCGATGAACAGCCGGTTCCAGCCAAGCAGTTGCCGGTTGTCGATGTCGTCGAGTGCTACCCCGTCGATCCGGAGCGTCATCATGAAGGGGTTGGCCTGTACCGACTCAATGCGAAGTTCGCGCCCAAAGTCTTCTTGAGCGGTGGTCACTGCGAGGTACTGGATGATCCAGGGCAAGCCAAAAAAGCCCAGTAAGCTGTACACGATGACCAGCGCAAGCAGCCAGAACCGAATTCGGCGCGGGGAGACCCATTGGGTTCGTAGATAGCCGCCGAACCGACGGAGTAAGCTGCTGTGCATAGGAAAGCCTCTATTGGAATGAGTGATCTTGCGCAGAGTCGACCTGTCTATGCCCTGCGTCACTTTAGAACTGTTCTATCTGACGCTCGCCTCTCTGAAAGAAACTAGCCGCCGTTTTTCCTCGTCGGTGATAGGACATCGCTTTTTAAGACAGCCCTAACTTTTCCGCAAATTCATTTCCATCAGCCATAAATATCAAGTAACCTATCCTTTTTCAACTGACCTTTCAAGCAATTTTGCGTTTTCCAA
>Ga0306868_1001237_pt1 | contig 13972 bp, 11 predicted proteins | sample AntRauTorckE6832_FD_190411 | JGI IMG/M metagenome (GOLD analysis project Ga0306868, IMG submission 190411) | Saline lake microbial communities from Rauer Islands, Antarctica - Metagenome Torckler E6 #832 (v2) (version 2) | ecosystem: Environmental > Aquatic > Non-marine Saline and Alkaline >... | reverse complement strand
TGCCTCGCAGGCGATCGTGATAGTGAGGTTGAAAGTGAGGTTGAAAGTGAGGTTGAAAGTGACGTTGAAAGTGACCGAGATGGCCAATCATAGCAGCAGTTTCGCGGGCAATCCCCGCTGCTGATATAGGTAAAAGAACCTGTCTTCCCGAACGCGGTGTGCTGGCATAGACTTGGCGCAGCGGCCCGCTATTGCGGCGCATTGCCAGCGCGGCACACTCCCACACATTCTGCTAATCCGTTTGGCGCCCGACCATGACCCAGTATTCCCCGGTTCCTTCTTATTACGCCGCCTCTGCCAATCAGGCACCAGCACGCCCGACCTTGCAGGGCCAGTGTGAGGCCGACGTGTGCGTGGTGGGCGCAGGCTACACGGGATTATCCACCGCGTTATTTCTGGCGGAGGCGGGCTTCAAAGTGGTGGTGCTGGAAGCAGCAACCGTCGGTTGGGGTGCCTCCGGCCGCAACGGCGGCCAGATCGTCAACAGCTTCAGCCGAGACCTGGACAGTATCGAACGCCAAACCACGCCGGACCATCTGCGCCTGCTGGCCGACATGGCCTTTGAAGGTGGCCAGATTATCCGCCAGCGCGTGCGGGACTACGGCATCCAGTGCGACCTCAAGGAGGGCGGTATTTTTGCCGCCCTTACCCCACGTCAACTTGGCCATCTGGAAAGCCAGCACGCGCTTTGGCGCCGGTTTGGTTATGACCAGCTGGAGCTGCTGGACCAGGCTGGCATCCGCGGCCGTGTCGGCACCGAGCGGTATATCGGTGGTGCCATTGACCACACTGGTGGCCATATCCACCCGCTCAACCTGGCCCTTGGCGAGGCGGCGGCACTGGAGTCCCTCGGTGGTGTTATTTATGAACACTCGGCAGCAACGCAGATTCTTCCGGGCCAGCCCGCCACCGTGAGAACCGGCCAGGGTGAGGTGCGCGCAGCCTTCGTGGTGCTGGCGGGCAATGCCTATCTGGGTGGGCTGGTGCCGGAGCTGGGCGCCAAATCCATGCCTTGCGGCTCGCAGATCATCGCCACCGAACCGCTGGATGATGCCGTCGCAAACCGGTTGCTACCAGACGATAACTGTGTGGAAGACTGCAACTACCTGCTGGATTATTACCGCCTTTCCGGCGATAAGCGCCTGATCTATGGCGGCGGGGTGGTCTATGGCGCCCGCAATCCGGACAGCGTCGAACGGCTGATCCGGCCTAACATGGTCAAGACCTTCCCCGAACTGACCTCGGTTAAAGTGGATTATGCCTGGACCGGCAATTTCCTGCTCACGCTGTCACGACTACCGCAACTGGGCCGGCTGCAGGACAACGTGTTTTACTCCCAGGGCTGCTCCGGCCACGGCGTTACCTTCACCCACGTAGCAGGCAAGGCCCTGGCGCTGGCAATTCAGGGCCAGGCCGAGCGCTTCGACGCCTTCGCCAGCCTGCCGCACTATCCGTTCCCTGGCGGCCAACTGCTTCGGGTGCCGTTGACCGCCATAGGGGCCTGGTATTATGCAATGCGGGATCGGTTGGGGGTGTAAATAGCTGCTAGAATAACAAGCTCTGGCGACAAGAACCGGAACAGGTCTATTTTCCGCAAAACCTAAGAGAGGCTAACCAACATGCAGTGGCAAATGACCGATCACGTTCGCGTGCGAAGGTTATGTCTTTTGGTTCTGCTTTTCATCCCGGCACTGGTCAAGGCAGACACATCGAAGATCAGAGAACCGGTGAAGCTGGTCACCGGCCCGCACTACGCACCGTTTGCCGCTGACTATCTACCCTCCAAAGGTCTCGGCCCGTATCTCGTCAGGCAAGTTTTTGAAACCAGCGGCCGGGACGTCATCATTGACATTCGCCCCTGGAAACGCGCCTATCGAGAGAGCCTCAACGGCAAGTTCGACGCCGTTTTGCCCTACATCGAGACGTCTGAACGCCATGAAGAGTACCTGTTTTCCGTGCCCGTATTCAAAGCTGATACATACGCGTATGTCATGGCGGGTTCAAAAATCGATGCGCATTCGCTGGCAGGCCTGAAAGGACGGAAGTATTGCAACCCGCTTGGCTTCGCTGACGGTGTAGCGTTATCGGAGATGCGATCAAAGGGCGAGATTACGCGGCTCTCAGCCGCGAATCTGAAAGGCTGCTTTCAGATGCTGGCGGTCGGTCGCGTTGACTTCATCAAGATCAATCAATACGTGGCCAACTACGTTATTCGCCAAATCGACCTGTCTGCGGACAATATCCGGAAACTGCCGTTTCTGGTCGAACGGATTTCTCTCCACGTGATGGTTCCGAAAACAAGGCCTGAGGCCCAGGCGCTGATTTCCGAGTTCGACCGGGCTTTCTCGGAGATGAATCAGTCCGGACGCATCCAGGAGTGGACGCAAAATTATCTGGAAACCCTCGACTCGCTCTCTGAACAGTAAGGTCAGGCTTTTCAGTGAAACCGTAGTAATCCCCACCAAACAGACCAACGCCGCACCCCTTGCATCCCCACGGTCGGGATATTCCCAAGAGAGATCTATTCCCGGCGTTCTGCTTTCATTTCAATACATTCATGTTGACAATCTATTTGGCTGCTATCTTTATAGGTAGGAAGGCGAGGGTATTGGGCTGACCAATACCCTGTGCTCGCCTCCGTGTTCGTTGCAAAACCTCAGCAAGCGGACTGACAGAAAGGAACAGTCTGGCTTCTATTATTCACTGTAAGGAGATAGTGCATGAACAAACATACGTCGATGTTAGGTGCCGCCGGAATTGCCGGCATCGCCATCGCTATTGCGGGTTGCGCAGGTTCCGTGGAACCACCCACCGGACAAAAGCAGACTGCAGAGTCGTCCATTCAGCAGGCGGTTTCATCCGACGCCAGAAATTTTGAGCCGATACTTCTGAACCAGGCCCAGAACAAGCTCGCCGACGCCGAGGAACTGATGGATGTAGAGATGACCGAAGCGAACTATCAGCGAGCGTCGCAGCTTTTGGAGCAGGCATCCGTTGATGCTCAACTGGCGGGCGCGCGTGCCGATACGGCGAAAGCGAAACAGGCCGTGAACGAGATCAACAGGAGCATTGAATCCCTTCGCCAGCGCATGAATGACAGCCAGTAACGCCCTCGGCTGAAACAGGAGATTGATATGAATAAGCGATACACGACTTTGGGCATGGCAGTCAGCGTTTCCATCCTTGTAGCGGGATGTGCCAGCACGCCGCAGAACAATCAGATGGTCGATGAAGCAAAGGCGGCCTACGAAGAAATTCGCACTGATCCGAACATTGCCCGCAGCGGCGACCGACAACTGAGAAGCGCCAGGGATCAGCTCGCACGTGCGGAATCTTTAGTGAAAGACGGTGCCAGCACGGCAGAGATTGAGCATGCCGCCTACCTTGCCAGCCGCCATGCACAAATAGCCAGCGAGCAGGGTGAACGTGCCGAGCTGCAGGAACAAATCACCTCCGCCGAAGAGCGACGCAAGGAGTTGCAGTTGCAGATGCGCTCGTCAGAGGCACAGACTGCCCAGCAGGAGGCACAGACTGCCCAGCAGGAGGCTGCAGAACTGCGCCGGCAAATGGAAGCCATGCAGGCCGAGCAGACCGACCGCGGCATGGTACTGACGCTTGGTGATGTCCTGTTCGACCTGAACCAGGCTGAACTGAAATCGGCCGGTGAGGCAACTATTGGTCGCCTGGCGGATTTTATGGCTGAGTATGAAGACCGTCGCGTGCGCGTCGAAGGATACACTGACAGCACCGGTGAAGAGTCGTACAACCAGTCGCTGTCCAAGCGTCGCGCTGAAGCCGTGCAAGATGCCTTGACCGACAGGGGCGTTGACCGCAGCCGGATCGAGGTGCAGGGTTTCGGGGAGCAATATCCGGTTGCCACCAATGACACCGCCGGCGGGCGTCAGCAGAACCGGCGAGTCGAAATTGTGATTTCCGACGCGGATGGTAATATCAAAACCCGTTAACGGATTATTAACGGTTAGCAAAAAACCCCGGGCAAGACCCGGGGTCCATCTCTCTCCCTCGATTAATTTCCTGGTACCCCAGTTTCAATTTTTTTGATTTTTTCGCCGCTTTCTTTTCTTTTCTTTTCTTTTGCGACTAAAACCGCCCCGCATATCCTTGTGTACGCTGCCGTACAGACCCGACGGAACGGGCCATCTAAGATGATATTTGGCCATAATTAAATATGGAATCTGTCCAATTTTGCGTCATGGATAATTAATATGCCTAAAACAATTTCTGATTCAGGTCTTGCCGTAACAGTGCTGAGCGCTAGTTTAATGTTGAGTGCATGTGGTGGTGGAGGCGGCGGCTCGGATAGCTCAGGTGGTGATGCCTCCACACTGAAAGCCGGTTTATATGACGCAGAGATAGCACGCGTGAATGGCAGCGAACCACAAATCGCGCGCACTTATCTTAGCCCAACAGGCGAGCTTGCAATCGACTTCGGGGGGGGGCTTTCGTTTGGAAAGCTCGAATTTGATAGCTCAACTATCAGCGGCACTAGTATTGACTATCGCCAGCCGGACGCGGACGGCAAAGGCTTTTTCGAAGATAGGGACGCTCGGGAAGGTGCGATAAGCGGGACGATCAACTCGCAAGGGCGCGCTACATTTTCTACTGACGACGCGGGCGAAGTTAATACGGAAGTCACATTGCAACGGGTAGACGATATCAGCGATTTTGGCATCTCTCTGACGGAAGCTTCTGGTAATTATGAACGTATTACTGAACCGGGTGTATCAAAGGTAGTCTTAACCGTGGACTCAAATGGTTCATTGATCGCCCAGTATTATGATAATTGCCAACTTTTAGGAACCCAGACCCGCTCACTCTCACCGGCTTCTTCGGTTAACGTCTTTAACATCACCTACACCATGTCCCGGTGCGACAACGATATTCGCAATGGGGATTACTCCGGCCTCGGCTTTTTCGCCCAGACAAAGGGGGGGGTGCAAGGAATGAAGTTCCTAGCCCATAACGGAACGGTGGCCATGCAGTTCAAAGGCACCAGGTAAGCGATGATCAAGGGCGCAGTGTAAGCAGCTCAGATCCGGAGCTGCTCGCCTTTCTGAACCTTGATTTCCAACATGCCCACATTTGGCGCATTTTTCCCTTCAGGGAACCAGGCCGAAACATAAGGCTAATAGTTTTCTTCCGTATCGCAAGCGCCTGTGCGTTACCCCTCCAGGGTCCGCACCCGCCGCGCCAGACTGGAAAAGTCGAAGAGTTTTCCTTTGGGCATCAGCAGCAGTAACAGCGATACCGCAATCGGCACCAACGATGCCAGCAGAAAAGATTCCAACAGGTAGGTTAGAGGTGCACCCGGTGCCGGGAATACCATAAGCCCGGCGACGAGGCCGGCAAAGGTGCTGAACGCGGCGTTATAGCTTTGGTAGCGGGCATTGTAGAAGCCGAAAAACACCGGGAATGCCGCTGCGCAGCACAGCAGATCGGCCAGCAGAAACAGGTACAGCACGCTGTAACCCTGAGATGCCACCACCAGCACCGGCACCGACAGCAGCACAATCAGCCAGCGCGACAGCGACAGCAGGTTATGGTTGCTCAGCTTCGGCAGCAGCCGGCGCAGGTCCACCACCAGGATGCTCGTCAAACCGCTAATGGTGGAATCGGCGCTGCTCATGATCAGCGCCAACCCGAACGGCAGCAGGCCAATGGCGAACCACACCGGCACATCCGCCAGCAACACACTGAACAGCGCCACCGAGCCATCGCCGGGCAAGCCCAGCCCCACAAACGCCAGCCCGAACAGGCCCATGATAAAAATGATGGGGAAACTCAGAAGGCCGCTGAGGATAAAACCGTTGCGGATGACCTTGTTATCCCGGGCGGCGAAAATACGCTGCCAGGTGCCCTGGTAAAACAGCCCGGTCAGTACCACTGCGATAAAGAATGTCAGGCCGGATTTCAGGCCATTGATATCCAGCGGATCCAGCAGGTGTGGTGCTTTTTCCTGCAGGCCCTGCAGCGCCGGCGTCAGGCCACCGGTGGCTTGCCAGCCGAAAGCAATCAGCAGCACCAGGAACGGCAGAATCACCAACATCTGCACCCGGTCAGTAAAAATGGTGACCCGCAGGCCGCCGTAAAGGGTGTACAGCAGAGTGGCCGCCATCACGATGGTTGCGGTCAGCCACAGGGGAACCGGCGCCAGCAGGGACACCATTTTGGCGATGGCGGTCAGGCCCGCCGTCAGGCTGATAAACAGATAGAAAATCATGATCAGCAGCACGAAACCGTACATCACCCGCCCATAGCGGCCGAGCACAAATTCGGTGAGGGTGTGGCCTTCGGGCATCAGCGTGCGAATGCGTTTGCCCAGGGGAATCATGATCAGCCGCGGCGCCATGGCACCCAGTGCGTAGCCGGTTACGGCGCCAATGCCTCCCCAGGTTGCGGCCTGCGCCGGGCCGAACAGAATCCAGGTGCCCATGGTGGTGGCCAGCAATGTCAGCAGTGTCGCGGAGCTGGACTGGCTGTTACGGGCGACCAGAAAATCGTCCAGTTTGTCCTGTTTGTAGCGGGCGTAAATCAGGCCGGGTATGGCGAACAGGGCTGCGAACAAGACCAGCCACACAAGGGCGGTAGAGGAACTTAACATCGATTATCTTCCTTGCCGTGGCAGGCGGTAGCGAAATCACCGAAATTGGCGTACCACCGGGACAGCCGCGAAAAAGGAAGGTGCACACAGGCACGTGCAGAGCAGGTGTCTCCTTCCCTTCGCCGGCATTACCCGGATCAGGTTCGAAGGGTTACCGCACAAGATGCGGAGTCTCAGCCATTGCAATGGCGCCCCCAGGAATAGCAACAGACTAGAAAGTCTGCTGGTCCTTGTCAATTGCAGGTATCCGGGCCTGATTTCCGCGCAGCCGTTGTGCTATGGTTTTAATTCGACACGGGGTGTCCTGCTTTGCAGGGCTGAGAGTACACCCGTTGAACCTGATCCAGTTCACACTGGCGAAGGGATGTCAGCCGCAGGCGCGAATGAGTAAGATACAGTGCCGCACCTGTCACTTCATACCTTCGCCTCAGCCATGAGGTGTCTATGTACAAATCCGTTCGTCTTGATCAACAGCTGGTGCTGGTAACCGGTGGTGCCCGCGGTTTGGGCGAGCATCTGGTGCGTGCGTTCCTGCGCGAAGGCGCCAAGGTGGTGATTAACTACCGCAACAGCGCCGAAGCAGCACACAAGCTGGCTGGCGAAGCACCGGAATGCGCGCTGGCGGTACAGGCCGATGTCACCGACCGCGCGGCGGTGCAGGCGATGTTTGCCCAGGCCCGCGAGCATTTTGGGTTGCCGGTGACCACGATCATCAACAACGCCCTGCCGGATTTTTCATTTAACGGCGATGCCCGCCCGAGCGCGGATCAGCTGAGCTGGGAAAATCTGAACCAGCAGTTTACCGGCGTAGTAGGTGGTGCGCTGAATACCATCCAGGCGGCGCTGGAAGGTATGCGCGAAGCGGGGTTTGGCCGCATTGTGAATGTGGGGACGAACCTGTTCCAGAACCCGGTGGTGCCCTATCACGATTACACTGCAGGCAAGGCCGCGTTGCTGTCCCTCACCCGCACCCTGTCGCAGGATCTGGGGCCAGACAACATCACCGTGAATATGGTCTCCGGTGGCCTGCTGCGCACCACCGATGCCTCTGCCGCCACGCCTGAAGCGGTGTTTGATTTTATCGCCGCCAGCACACCGCTGCGCCGGGTAACCACGCCGGCGGAATTTGCCGACGCCACACTGTTTTTTGCCTCGCCCTGGGCCCGGTCGGTAACCGGGCAGAATCTGATCGTCGACGGCGGGTTGGTGAAAAACTGATGTCGGCCTCACCTTCAACTCAGCGCATGATGCACATCAATCTGTTCCTGATGGGTTGCGGACACCACCGGGCTGCCTGGCGCCACCCGCAGTCGGCGGTGGAGCAGTTGGGCGATATCCGTTATTACGAGCGCCTGGCGCAAACCGCCGAGCGTGGCAAGCTGGATGCGGTATTCTTCGCCGACAGCAACTCGGCGGGCAACGTGTCTGACGGCAGCGCATTCTATCTGGAGCCGCTGACGGCCATGGCCGCCATGAGCCGGGCGACGGAAAAAGTCGGCCTCATCAGCACCGTATCCAGCACGTTTTACACCCCGTTTCACGCCGCACGTCTGGTCGCGTCGCTGGATCATATCTCCGGCGGCCGCATCGGCTGGAATGTGGTCACCTCGATGTTTGATGTGGAAGCCCGTAACCACGGTTACGACACCATGCCCGATCACGCCGAGCGTTATCGCCGCGCCGACGAGTTTGTGCAGGCGGTGCTGGGATTGTGGGATTCCTGGACCGATGACGCCCTGAAGTTTGATCGCCAGGGCCATTACGCCGACCCCACCAAAGTGCAGCCCATTAACCATCGCGGTGAGTTTTTTCGGGTCGACGGACCGCTGAACGTGCCCCGGCCGGTACAGGGCCATCCAGTGCTGTTTCAGGCCGGCTCCTCGGAGCCCGGGCGCGAGCTGGCGGCCCGATGCGCCGAGGCGATTTATGCGGTGGCTTACGATTTGCCGGCGGCGCAAAGCTACTATCGCGATATCAAACGGCGGGTAAAAGCGGCTGGCCGTGATGTTACGGTGCCGATCATGCCGGGCCTGGTCACCTACGTGGCGCCCACCGAGGCGGAGGCGTTGGCGAAGCAGCGGGAGCTGGACGAGTTGCTGCCCGCGGATGCGTCTTTGCGCCAGTTGGCCCTGTTTATCGGACAGGACTGTTCCGGCTGGGATCTGGACGCGCCGGTGCCAACGCTGCCGCCCCTGGAAGCGTTCAGCGGGCCGCAGGGGCGCTACAGCACCATCTTGCGCATTATTGAAACCGAACAACCCACCCTGCGCCAGTTACTGGGCCGATTGGCGGCGGGCGGGGGCCATTGCACCATGGTGGGCACTCCCCAGCAGATCGCCGACAAAATGGAACACTGGTTCCACAACGAGGGCGCCGACGGTTTCAACCTGATGCCGCCGTCGCTGCCCGCCGGTATCGAAGACTTTGTCGAACAGGTGGTGCCGGAGCTACAGCGTCGTGGTTTATTCCGCACCGACTATCAGGGCCGCACTCTGCGCGAGCACCTGGGATTGGCGCGTCCTGACACGTCCTGAACAATGTGTCTGGCCGGCTTTAGCGAATGATCGAGACACCATCGATTTCAGTCACGGTATTCGCGTCGGCGCGCTCAATAATTCTTACCAGAACCGACTGAATAGCCTCGTCCTCTCGAATGTCGCTTTCACTCACAATGCTTTGCGTTTGGGGCTCAGCGCCCTCTTCCAGAGTGAAGGTCACAACCACTTCTGTGGCGAAATCAGAGGTTTTACCAAAGTACTCCAGCGAAACCTGAGGGTAGCCCCTGGCCCCTTTTTTAACGAGTTTTGCGATGCGTTTCTTTGCTTTATCCACGTTCATGACAGCACTCTCTTGATCATTGGCCTGGCTCTCGGAACCCCGGCGCTGACTGGATGGTATATTCCCCCGGCAAGACGATCCGGGTGACGAAGCTGCGGAAGTTGGCATCCTCCTCACCCGGGTCCAGAACCACTTCGATCTTGCCGCCCCGGGACTGGAGAAACTCTCTCACCGCATCCATACCAACACCGCGCCCGGAAATGGCGGACACCTGCTCGACAGTAGAAAAACCGGAGGAGAAGATCAGGTTGGCAATGTCCCGGGCCGGTGGCCGGGGAACATTCGCCTCATAGAGCCCTTTTTCGACTGCCTTCTCGAAAATCTTGCTGATGGCGATGCCCCGGCCATCGTCCCGCACTTCCAACACCGCCTGTTTCTCGCCTCCGGAGACGTCCAGGCTGATACGCCCTTTTTCCGGCTTGCCTTTCTCCCGGCGCTCATCGGGCCTCTCGATACCGTGGTCCATGGCGTTACGGAACACATGCATGAAAATATTATTCAGGGTGCTGAAGATCTCGCGCTTGATGAAGATATCCCCATCATTGATCTCGATGTTCGGCTCGGACTTTTCCAGGTCGTGCGCCAGCGAATTGACCGAGCCTATAACGTCCCGGATCACGGTGCTGGTGGGCTTGGCCTCCGCCTGCACCAGCGTGCTATAGATGTCGCGCATGAGTTTCTGTACCTGCGAGGACACCCCGCGAGTGTCGATGTCACCGATCTCATCCAGCAAATGCTGAACCCGCTCACGGTCAATCTCCATGGCGCCGCTGGCTTCGACATCCCGCCCGAGCTTCCCGCCAAAGATCTCACCGTAGTAGTCGATGATTGACTGCGCCGCGTCCAGCTCTTCCAGCAGTTTCTCCGGTTCCCAGGGCATATCCGGGTACTTGCCCAGGTTCTCGTAGGCCTGCTCCACTTCGTGCACTTTTTCGGTGATCTGTTTCAGGCCGTAGGTGCGGGAGTTTCCTTTCACGGTGTGCATATTGCGGAACAGAGTGGCGATCACCTCCGGGTCTTTCTCCGGGGTTTGTTCGATCAATGTCCGGCACTTGTCGAGAAATTCCCTGGATACCACCATAAACTCTCGAAATTTCTCAACCTCGACGCCGAGGATCTCACCGATGACCTCCAGTTCCTGACGCTGGCGTGCTGCCTCGGCCTCCAGAGCCTTGAGCTCGGTGACATCCCGCACCGCCACCATGAGTTTTTCCACTTCGTCGTCCTCGGACAGGATCGGATCCCAATCCATCTCCAGAATCTTGTGCCTTCCGTCCTCCAGCACAATGGTCATCTCGCTGGGCAGACAGTGGGAGTTGAACTCGAACATCATCGAGTCCTCGCCCACGATGGTGTCTACCGCTGTCGTGCACTGATCGATTTCGTCGTTGCTTAGCCGCGCATTGTTGAACATGAAATCGGAGAATTTGCGGTGCGCAATCTGACTGGTTTCAAAAATGCTCTCCAGGAAGGCTGCGTATTCCGGATGGATGGTGCCGTCCGCAGTAATCGTGAAGAGCCCCTGATGCATGTTCGCCATCATGCTGGCGATATCCCGGGTTTTCTGTTGCAGGGCGGCGGTGCGCTCGCGGACTTTTTCCTCCAGGGTTCGACTGTAGTCCTCGATGGTTTCACGCATCCGGATGTTCTTGATCGTGGTCACCAGGGAATGGGCGGCGGACGCCACGAACTCGTAGTCGCTGTCGGCAAAGGTGACGCTGCGGACATCGCCCGAAAGATTGATCACGCCAATCAGCACATCCGTGTCCACCAGGGGTACACAGAGCAGGGAACGCGCCGGCTCGTTCTCACTGACCACGTAGTGCTCGTCCTTGAGAGTATTGGGCACGAAGGTGATTTTGCGCGACTCTGCTGCCCGCCCCAGGATACCCTGGCCCTTGTTGAATTTGGCGGGCTTGACGCCCTCCTCAACGGCCTTGGGCGGGAAAAAGCCCTTGAGTTCCAGATCATCGTCGTCGTTGATCAGGTACACCGAGCCCTGGGAAACACCAATCTTGGTGTGCATTCGCTGTAGCACTTCCTCCAACGCGGTGTCTCGGGTGTGAGCTGCCGCCAGGGCCTGGCCCATCTGATTGAGCTCAGCCAGGTCCTGCATTTTGCGCCGGATAGCCTTGCGCATGGAGTTGAAATTCTGTGAAGCCAACAGTATGAGCACAACCAGAATACCCAGTGTGCTCTTGAAACCGAAGTTCAGGGTGCCAAACACATTGGCCTGAAGCTGGTTGAACTGCTCATTTGCCAGAGCAACCAGTTCGTCGAGCGAGGTAATGGCACGACTGACCGCCTCGTCTGCTGCTTCCAGCTTCGCCCGAGCCAGATCCCGGCTGGCCAGCTCCTGGCGTTTGAGACTGACGAGATTATTGTCCCGGTTGATTCTCTCTTTCAGAGCGTCATAAGCCGCGTACGCCTTGGGAAGCAAGTCGTCCTTATCAACCGACTCAAATAGCCGCCCCGCGGCATCCAGGCGAAGACGCGAGTCTCGAATCGCAAACAGCAAATCGTCGATTGCCGATTCCAGGCGTCCGGGGTCGGGCGTATTCCCGACTTCCCGTATGGTTTTAACCGTCGAGAGCAGCAGCTGATTGGCGTAGTTGGCATTGCCTTCCACTTCTTTCATTTTGTCCTGGAAATCCGCGGGAATATCGTAGGTGTAGGCGATGTTATCCAACCCCCCGCCCACTTGATCCACCAGGCGATTAAGCGCATCGGCTTCTTCAGCGACCTGCGCGCCTGTGCGAATTACATTCAGCTTTGCTTCAAGCATTTCCCGGACCGCCCGGCCATACCGGGCATCACTGTCCTCGACCTCCCCCACCAATTTGCTCATGGCAGGGCGGGACGTCGTGATCTCATCGAGCGACATAAACAGGTCATCGTAGGTGTCGAGCCCTGCTTCGAAATCGTTCTGGTAGGCAAGCAGCTGCTCATCGGTGGTCCCGTTGAAGGCCAGGGAGCTGAGCTTGGCCAACTTAAGAAGCTGAATCTGAACCTGGTTGCTGCCTTTCACCACAGGCACCGCCGTGTCGGTCACCCGGAGGCTGGAGGTGTTAATCCGCTCCAGCAACCACAGAGACGATGCGCCGGATATGACCAGCAAAAGAATGATAATGGCGAAGCCCAGGCCTACTTTGCGCTCGAAGCCGAATCTAAACATAAGTCGATAACAACGTGTTGATTGCTTGAAAACATAAGGAGTCAATGAAGCTCCACTTTAGTCTAGCCCAGATTCAGGAGCAGGCAGGGATTACGTCGACTGACACTCCATGTGTTTCAAGCATATCAATCAGAAACTTTGCTGTCGCACTTGAGTCTCGCTGCAGGCCGTCTATCCTCAACACACGACTCACTCCAGAGGAAGCGATCCCATTGAGTGTCGAAGACATTAACACCAGGGTAAAAGAAAAGTTGCGCGCCCTGGTTCGCGAGGCAGCAGCGGAACGGGTGCGGATCTACAGCCGGCGGGATGATTTCGAGTTGACCGAAATGCCTGCTGACCGTCGTGAAGGCAGCGTGCTCGGCAACTGGATGTCCCTCATTCTGATGGGCGGGGATGCGGCGCGCATGACCCTGAAACTGCATTTCGCTTACCAGGACATCAAGAACATCGCCTATCCCATTTATGGGGGCAAAAAACCCGCGGATATCAGCGACGCCCAGGCCACCGATTTCGTGAAGGAGCTGTGCAATGTCATTGCCGGCTACCTGGTGCAGATCTTCGAGGACAATGATCTCTCCCTGGGGCTTAGTCTTCCTCTGTGCACCCGCGGCCTTTATGAGGTTTTTTCCGATTACAGCGCCACCTCAGGCCCCTTGATTCGCTTCAGCGATCATTGGGTACTGCAAGCAGAGGGCATTCGCCTGCCTGGTACCGTGTTATTCGAGATCATGGATGCCGGGAAGCTGGAAAAATTACTGGATTACGAACTCGGGCAGCACGGAGCGGGTGATGACGAGGACGACGACGAGGGCTTCGACTTTCTATGAGCAACCTGAACCAGGACATTCAGGCATCCCACAAGATTCTTGACCTGCTGGAAAGGGCCAACGCCCAGTCCGAGGCCATTATTGACGGTTTGCCGGGCGTATTTCTGATCCTCAACGAACACGGGGAGATCCTGCGCGGGAACATCGAGGCCGCCCGGATACTAGGAATCGATCCCGAAGACCTGCTGCGCACCGAGTGTTCCCGGCTATTCAAACAGGAAGCTCTGAACATCTTCCAGCAACACCTGCAGCAGTTAACGGATAATCCATCGGGACAGGCCGTCCGCTTTGAGTTGGCGGTCTCTGGGGGGAAGAGGCTCGAAGATGAACGCCCCTTCTATTGGCGACTGTCCCCGATTGACCTGACCTCCAGCGCAGAAGGCCAGCTTTTTTACCTCATGGGAGAGGACATCAGCGAGCTTCGCGAAACGGAAAACAAACTGTCCAGCGTGTTCGCCAACATCCCTCTGGGCATTCTCACCGTGGATGAACATGGCATCATCGAAG
>Ga0306868_1001232_pt1 | contig 14001 bp, 11 predicted proteins | sample AntRauTorckE6832_FD_190411 | JGI IMG/M metagenome (GOLD analysis project Ga0306868, IMG submission 190411) | Saline lake microbial communities from Rauer Islands, Antarctica - Metagenome Torckler E6 #832 (v2) (version 2) | ecosystem: Environmental > Aquatic > Non-marine Saline and Alkaline >... | reverse complement strand
TCTTCGGCAGTGCCGGAGCAGGAATAACGGTTCACACCTTTCCAGCCCAGGGCATTGTTCAACTGGGTCGTGCCGCGAGTGGTCAGGGTTTCCAGCGCGGCCAGTCCGTCCTGCGGGTTGTCGCTGCCAGACAAGGCGTTGACAATATCGCCCAGCGCGTTGGCAATGGTATCTGCACCACCTTCAACGTAGCTGCCTGGCGGGATGATGCCACGCGCGACGTCGGCGACTTTTGAACCTTTGTTGACGCCGTTGATCGAGGTGATCGACGCAATCCTGTGGGGAATCAGGGAGGCGGTGACCCGTGACGTTGGTGCGCCCTGGCTGTGAGCCATCAGGTTTACCTTCGAATGGGGCAGGCTGTTGACGTAGTTTGCCAATTGCTGGCCCCGCTGTTCGCTGCTGTTTACAAATGAAACGCTGGCTGAATAGACCTTGGCGCCGCTGCGCTCCAGATTCCAGGGGATATTGTGAAAGTAGTTGATCAGACCGCCGATGGTATTAAAACCGGTAACACCGTGCACCAGCACAATCGGATGCTTGGTGTTGGTGTAGCTGGCATGGCTGAGCGTCGGTGCCGCCAGCACAATAGAGCCCATTATCACTGCAAAGGTGATGAGTTTGCGCATGGTTAAGTCCTGTTGTTTTTGTGGTTGGCTACCGGGATAGGCAGCCTTTTTCGCCATAGCGCTGGAGAGTATTTATGATCCGGGCGCGAGTAGAAATCGCCCATTTGGGGGATGAAAAAGCGAAGGAGACTGCTATGGGTCGAACCGGTGAGGCTCCAGTTCGCTGTGAATAATTCGCGGGCCCAGCATGATAATACGCCCCACGTAGCGTTCCTCACCGGTGGCGGTGAAGTCGAACATGAAGCGCCGCCACACCCGCAGGCTGCCGTGGTTATCGCGTTTGAACCACAAGCCGCGAAGAAATACCGCATCATCCAGGAGCATCACATCCATGGACTTGCAGTAATCCCGAGCGGCCTGAAGGACATAATCCTTGATCGCCTTGCTGCGCCACCAGTACCAGACAACGAAGCCGGCCACGAACAGCCAGAACAGGTTACCGAGTGTGATGCCCGACGTCATGAAGCCGTTTTCTGCTCGAGATTGTTGTGGTCCCGACCCAGCAGAATGTAGAAGGCCGGTAGCACGAAGACCGTGAAAAAGGTGCCAATGCCAAGGCCGGCACTGATGGTCAGGCCGATGGCAAAGCGGCTCTCTGCGCCGGGGCCGACAGCGATCAGCAGCGGCACCATGGCAAAGATCAGCGCCAGCGAGGTCATGATGATTGGCCGCAACCGGATGGTCGCCGCTTCAATCACCGCCTCGCGTTTGCCGAGCCCCTTGTCTTCCTGAAGCTGATTGGCGAATTCCACGATCAGGATGCCGTTTTTCGACACCACGCCAATCAGGGTGATCAGGCCCACCTGGGTGTAGATGTTCATGGTGGCAAAGCCAAGCACAATGAACGCCATGGCACCGGCAATGGACATGGGCACCGACACCAGAATGATAAAGGGATCACGCCAGCTTTCAAACTGCGCCGCCAGCACCAGATAGATCACCAGCAGCGACAGGAAGAAGGTCACGATCAGCGCGCTGCCCTGGTTAGCAAACTGCCGCGATTCACCGGTGTAGTCAAAGGTGAAACCCTGTGGGAAGGTTTCACCCGCGGCCTGTTCGATAAACGTCATGGCATCGCCCACGGTCGCCCCCGGGGAAACCACGCCCTCCAGTGTCAGCGAGTTCAGTTGGTTGAACTGGGTACGCTGGGACGGCTCCACGTCTCTGGTAAAGCTGATCACGCTGGATAGCGGAACCAGGTCGCCGCTGTCGGCGCGCAGGTAGTAATCCTTCAGTGCCTGCTCGTCCATGCGGAATGCCTGATCCACTTGCGGAATGACCTGATAGGACCGGCCCTGCATGTTAAAGCGGTTTATGTAGCCGCCGCCCAGCATGCTGGACATGGCCTGACCGACATCCTGCATCGACAGCCCAAGATCCGCGACCCGGTCCCGGTCAACATCAATGCGGATAACCGGCCGGTCGAATTCGATGGATTTCTTGAGAAACACAAAGTTGCCGCTTTGCATGGCCTTGCCCAGCAGTTCGTCGGCCACATCGTTCAGCCGGTCATAGTCTTCACCGGTGGTGATCACGAACTGGAACGGCAGGCCGCCGCCGGAGCCCGGCAGGGATGGCCGCGGGAACACGGCTGTTTGCAGCCCGGTAACGTTTTTCAGCTCTTCATCCAGCAATGGCTGGGCCTCGAACTGGCTGATGTCACGGTCGCCCCAGGGCGCCAGTTTGAAACCGCCGAACACCGCGTTGGGGCCGGTAATGCCCAGAATCATGAAGTCTTCGTTATAGCCGGGCACGGTGGCCATGCGCTTCTGTACTTCGTCACCGTGTTCCTGCAGGTACTCCAGGGTGGATGTCTGAGGGCCCAGGCCCTGATAGAACAGAATGCCCTGGTCTTCCGTGGGCGCCAGTTCGTTCTGGCTCATGGATACCATGAAGTAGATCGAGCCCAGCACAACCACTGCGAAAAATATTACCACCGATTTGGTGTCCATCAGTGACGTCAGCGTCCGCTTGTATCCGTTTGCCAGTCCGTTAAAGGTTTTTTCCACTCCGCGCTCGAATTTGCCGGGGTTACCATGGGGTTTGAGCACCTTGCCGGACAGCATGGGGGACAGCGTCAGCGCCACAATGCCGGAAATAACCACGGTGCCCGCCAGGGTGAAGGCGAACTCGGTAAACAGCGAGCCAACCAGCCCGCCCATAAAACCGATGGGCGCATAAACGGCAACCAGGGTGGTCGTCATGGCGATAATGGGCGTGGCCATTTCCCGCGCGCCATTCAAGGCCGCGTCGAACCGGCTTTCACCCTGTTCAATATGCCGGTGTACGTTTTCCACCATAATAATGGCGTCGTCCACCACCAGGCCGATGGCAAGAACCATCGACAAAAGCGTGAGCAGATTCAGGGAATAGCCCAGCATCAACATGATGAAAGCGCCACCAATGAGTGACAGCGGCACCGCCACCGAGGGCACAATCGCTGCCCGTACCGAGCCCAGGCACAGAAAGACCACCACCAGAACGATCACCATGGCTTCCAGCAGGGTCTTTATCACTTCGTTGATGGAGTTTTCAATAAAGTCGGATGCGTCATAAGCCAGGCGCACATCCATTCCCGCTGGCAGTTGGGATTCAATGCCGGGCAATTCGTCTTTCACCAGGCCGGCAACGGTCAGCGGGTTGGCGCCGGGCGACAGCTCGATCGCCACGTAGGTGGCGGGCTGACCTTTATAAAGTGCAAGCTGATCGTAGGTTTCCGAGCCCAGTTCCACCCGCGCAATGTCTTTCAGACGGATCAACGTGCCCTCTGACTCTTTCACCACCAGATCCCGAAACTGGTCGGGGTCACCCACATCGGTGTTGGTGGTCATGCTGATCTTGGTGTACTCACCCCGGGTATTGCCGACCGCCGCCTGATAGTTGTTCCGCAGCAACACGCTGACCACGTCCTGGGGCGTCATATCTACGGCGGACAGGCGTTCCGGGTCCAGCCATACCCGCAGGGCGAATTTGCGGCCCAGCAGTTCAGCCTTGCCTACGCCGGATAGCGCCTGCAGTTTTGGCTGCACGACGCGGGTCAGGTAATCCGTGATTTGCGGCACCTGCAACTCTTCGCTGAAGAACGCGATGTACATCAGCGCGGTGGAATCGCCGGTGGTAGAGGTAATCACCGGGTCCTGGGCGTCGGCGGGCAGCACGTTTCGCTGGCTGGCCACCTTGGCCTGAATTTCTGCCAGGGCGGCGTTGGCGTCGTAGTTCAGTTCCATTTTGGCGGTGATGGTGGACGCGCCCTGGGAACTGGTGGAGGTGAGGTAATCAATCCCGCTGGCTTCCGCAATGGCCTGCTGCAGCGGCGTTGTGATGAAACCTTTCACAAGATCAGAGCTGGCGCCGGGGTAGGCCGTAGTGACGGTGACCGTGGTGCTTTCCAGTTCCGGATACTGCCGGATTTCCATTTCCAGCGCCGCACGGGCGCCCAGAAGCAGAATCAGCAGGCTGACGACCGTGGCAAGAACTGGTCGCTGAACAAATATGTCAGTGAACCGCATTACTTGGACGCCTCCGCTGAGTCGCTGGATTCATCCATCTGTTCATCCACAACGGTGACTTCCTGCCCTGCGCGCAGGCGTAGCAAGCCTTTTGACACTACCTGTTCGCCGGCTTCCAGCCCGCTGATCACCACAACACGGCCATCACGGGTATCGCCGCCTTCAACGGTACGGCGGTCAACTACTAGCTGGCCTTCGTCGTTCTCGTTGACCACATACACGTAATCGCCATAGGTGTTGTAGGAAATCGCCGTACGGGGCACGGTCACTACCTGGCGGTCTTCTGGCTGGCGGGTGTTGATAGTGGCGAACATGCCGGGGCGCAACAGCTCGTCAGCGTTATCCAGGGTGGCGCGAACGCGCACCGTGCGAGTCTGGGGGTTTACCGATGTATTGATCGCACTGATCTGGCCCTGAAAAGTCCGGCCCGGAACAGCCGCGACAGTGGCAACCACTTCATAACCGCGGTCAACCAGCGGCAGATCTTTTTCCGACAGGGTAAAATCCGCGTAGATCGGATTCAGCATGTTGATTTCGACAATGGACGTGCCGGTGGCAATGTATTCGCCCTGATCCACCATTCGAAGGCCCAGTTTTCCATCGAAGGGCGCGCGGATCACTTTCTTGCTCAGTTGCGCTTCCGCCTCGTTCACCCTTGCCCGGGCGGCGTCAAAGTTGGCCTTGGCTTCGTCGAACTGGGATTGTGATATCGCCCGCTTGGGCAGCAGGTCGGACACTCTCTGGAATTCCTGCTCCGCCAGTTGCGCTTCGGCGCGACGGGTCCGCACTGCGGCTTCGTCGATGGCGGCGTTCAGGCGAATCAGTACGTCACCTTTTTTCACAGTGTCGCCGGATTCAAAGTTGATGGTTTCAACGACGCCCGGCACCTCGTTTGCTACTTCAATACCGTTAATGGCTTCGATGCTTCCAACCGCTTTGATCTGTGGCGTCCAGCTTTCGGATTGTACCTTGACCGCAGAGATTTTGGCCGGTGGCTGGGCCTGGGACTGCTGTTCCTGCATCTGGCCAAACTGGTAAAACTTGTAGCCAAAGATGCCGCCAAGAACGGCACCAAGAAAAATGATGACGATCAAGAAGCGAAAAGCGGTACGCATAGCGGAATTCCCGGTTGAAATTAACAGATAGTAACGAATAGCATCCTAAACAATCAGCGGCCTCGCTGTCACTTTTTTGTCCGAGTTTGTCCGAGGAAATGCGTACAATTACGGCGAAGCTTTGAAGTTACACCTACGCTCGTTTAATGGAATAGGTTCATGCACTGGATACTGGGTATCGCGCTGACGGTGGCAGTCTTCGTCATCCTCAAGCGCTGGGGCGCGCTGAGCGCGGAAAAAAAGAAGACCGCCGCCTGGAAAACCGCCATGGTGGTCGGCGGTGCGCTGCTGCTGTTCATGGTGCTGACGGGGCGGGTTCATGTTCTGGTTGCAGGAGTTGCAGCGCTGATACCGCTGTTGCGAAAATTACCGGCATTGCTCAAGTTCATGCCGCTTGTCCAGCGGATGAGGGGCCAGAAAGGGAGCGCACAGGGCAGTTCGTCGGAATCTGCTGTCAGTGCTGGTGGTATGGGGCTTAACGAAGCCTGTGACACGCTTGGCGTTACCCCTGCCGCAAACCGGGAAGACATCATTGCGGCCCACCGCCGGCTGATCCAGAAACTGCACCCCGATCGCGGCGGAAATGATTACCTGGCGGCAAAAATCAATGAAGCCAAAAGTGTCCTGCTCAAACATTGCTCACCCGGGGACTGATTCGGCTTTACATCAGATCGACCCTGACTTCCCATGAGTTGACGGTGTTGCTGGTTTTACCGGTTTTGTACACGATGCCGGTCTGTTCACTTGAGCGGCTCTGGCGAGTGCTGCCCAGCGCCACCCACTGTCCCGGCTCGACTCTGCGGAGGGTCATCAGTGCTTCAGTCTTATAGCCGGGTACGCCGCTGTCCGGATCTTCCTCGAACGACACAATATTGAGTTCGATGGCCCGGTCTGAAATCACCTGGGGGCTGACGATAAAGCCGCTGCGGGTTTCCACCTGTTCAAGGAAGGCAGCGGGATTACGGCCACCCCTGATAGCAATTGGCAGGGCACGCACCTGGCCAGAGGTGATCTGCGCAGACTGGCCTTCCTGAACAATCAGCGAACGCTCCCGGGTTTGCCGGGTGGTTGTGGTTTTGCGGGTGGCTTCCACATTGACCTGGTCATTGGTAATGGTGATTCCACCGCCACCCTGTTTGCCCATGCCACTATCCAGGGAGCGCACGGACACCCGCATCTGTAATGGCGCCACATCCATGGTGTCGACAAGCTGGCCGATTTCATCAAGCACAAGGGGCTCACCCCGAACCACCATCTGCTGGCCGCGGCTGGAAACAGTGACTTCACCGCCCGGGTAAAGGTCACGGATCTGTTGGGCTACGTCGCTGGCGGCGCGCTGAGTGAGCTGATACTGGCGAGCCTCCGGGGCTGCCAGCAGTGGATTAGCCAGCAGGAGCATCATTACGGCTGTTAACCAGTGTAGGCGCATGACTATCTCCATAGCGCTCCGTAGCGGACACAGGGCGCAGGTTGCATCCCCCAAACGGCGGGGTTATATTAAAAAGCATGAAGACGACACACATGATCTGTCAATTAAAGTTTCTGAAAGCAATCGGTGAAGAACCGACGGCTTCGATCACTGCTGTGTTTTTCTGGTGGTTTGGTTATGGCTATTTTAGCCAGAGCCCGGGCCGCCGTTAAGAACGTCTTGCAAGACTGAACAACGAGGAAGGCAGCCCGGCACGCACCCAGGCTGCCACCGGACTCAAGAAGCCCCGACTGGTAGCCAGCCCAGCCGGGGCTTTTTTGATTCGGACGCAGGGAAACAGGACCCATTAAGAATGAACATGCCAACCAACATTGAGGCGCTGGCCGCAACACAGCAAAGCCAGCCGGCTCCGGATACATGCTCGGAAACGTGCCTGCCGACACCGGCGCAGCTACGGCGGGATTTTCCTGTCCCGGCTGAACTTGAGGCCCTGATCGCGGAACAGCGGAATGCCGTCCGTGGCATTCTCAATGGCGAAGATCCGCGATTGCTGATTGTGATGGGCCCCTGTTCCATTCACGACGAAGTCGCAGCCCTGGAATACGGTGCCAGGCTTGGCGAACTCGCGCGGACAGTAAGCGACCGTTTTCTGATCGTGATGCGGGCCTACCTGGAAAAGCCCCGTACCACGGTGGGCTGGAAAGGCCTGCTATACGACCCGGACCGCACCGGGCAGGGCGACCTGAATGAGGGGCTGGTCCGGTCCCGCCGGTTGCTGCTGAACCTGGCCGAGATGGGCCTGCCCCTGGCCACCGAAGCGCTCAGCCCCTTTGCCATGGATTACCTGGGAGATCTGATAAGCTGGACCGCCATTGGCGCCCGCACCACGGAATCCCAGGTGCACCGTGAAATGGCCAGCGGCCTTCCCATGCCCGTGGGTTTCAAGAACGGCACCGATGGTGGTGTGGCCGTGGCAGTGAATGCGATGAAATCCGCAGCCCATCCCCATCAGCATTTCGGTATCGGTCAGACCGGCGCCCCGGCGATGATGACCACACCGGGCAACCCGGACACCCATCTGGTGTTACGAGGTGGCCGTGGCATCACCAACTACGATGCTGACAGCATCCGAAGCGCCATCGCGGCTCTTGAAGCGGGTGGTGTGTCCGGGTCAGTGATGGTGGACTGCAGCCACGACAACGCCTGCAAACAGGTCGAACGCCAGCTGGATATAGCGAAGGAAGTGGTTGAACAGCGCCGTGATGGCAATAGCCAGATTCGCGGGCTGATGCTGGAAAGCTTTCTGGAGCCCGGACGCCAGAACGATGGGGGAGAACTGCTGTACGGCTGTTCGATCACCGATCCGTGCCTGGGATGGGCGCAGACGGAGGCTCTGATCCGCTCACTGTAGAAAACAGCAGCTGGCCCGCCAGTAACAGCAGAACGCCGCCCATCAGCCGGTCCAGCCAGTGACCGAAGCGGTTGAAGCCCTTCCTGACTCGCGGAAGGGTAAAGAACACCGCCACCATGGCAAACCAGAGCCCGGTGGCCAGGGCCATGTAAATGCCGTACCCCGCCTGCAGGAAGACAGGTGTGCCGGGGCTGATGACCACCGAAAACAGCGATACAAAGAAAAGTGTGGCCTTGGGGTTGAGGACATTGGTCAGAAACCCGAGCCGCAGTGCCGCCGATGCGGATTGTGCTGTGGCGGGCCCTGCCTCCACATGAACGCCGCCGGCCCGGGCCTTCAGGCACTGAATCGCAATCCAGGTCAGGTATAGCGTGCCCATCACCTTCAGAATACTGAACAGCACAACCGATTGCTGTATCACCAGTCCGATGCCCAGCAGTGAATAGCAAACGTGTACCAGAATCCCTGCGCCAATGCCGAATGCCGTCAACAGGGCGTTGCGTCTGCTATGGCACAACGCCTGCCGCAGCATTATGGCAAAATCGGGTCCCGGGCTTGCCACCGCCAACAGGTGCACCAGTGCTACCGTCAGAAATTCCGGCCAGTAATTCTGCATCTTTAAGTCCCGGGCATTTTCGCCGTTGCCTGAAAAGTCTGTCAGCATAGGTGGAAACCGGCTTTTTTTCACGGGCCGTTAAAGCCCGATTCAGGCTCTATACGGTAGTCATCTTTTTCAGGAGACGAATCGATGGATAAGCGAGAAGTAGACGTTGCCATTATCGGCGTTGGAACCGCCGGCATGGTGGCGTACCAGCGGGTCAGAAAGGTCACCGATAAAGTGGTACTGATCGAAGCAGACCACTACGGGACGACGTGCGCCAGAGTTGGCTGCATGCCCAGTAAACTTCTGATTTCCGCCGCAGACAGTGCCCACAATATGCAGATGGGCGATCTGTTTGGGGTGTCTGCGGGCGGCATCACCATTGATGGGAAAAAGGTAATGGAGCGGGTGCGCACCGAGCGTGACCGGTTTGTGGGTTCGGTGATCAGCTCTGTTGAAAAGTTTCCCGAAGAACACCGGCTGATGGGCCACGCCCGGTTTGTTGGCCCCAACCGGCTGATGGTCGGCGACGATGTTGAAGTCACTGCCGGACGCATCGTTATTGCCACCGGCTCCCGCCCCAACATCCCCGGGTTTCTGAAAGAAGCCAAAGACCGGCTGATCGTAAGCAGTGACATCTTTGAATGGGAGGACCTTCCTGAATCTGTCGCGGTATTCGGCCCGGGCGTCATTGGCCTGGAGCTGGGGCAGGCGCTGAGCAGGCTTGGGGTTCGTGTGCGTATGTTTGGCAAAAGCGGCGCCGTCGGCCCCTTGCAGGACGACACCGTCCGGGACTATGCCCTGAAAACCTTCAACGAAGAATTCCCGCTGGACGCAGAGGCCGATGTCAGCAAAGTTGAACGCGTCGACCAGGGCGTTGCCATCACCTTCGCCGACGGCAAAGAGGGACAGAAAACAGAGACCTTCGACTACCTGCTGGCCGCAACCGGACGGCGACCCAATATCGACGGGCTGGACCTTCAGAATGCGGGTATCGAACTGAATGAGAAAGGCTCGCCACTGTTTGACCCTCATACCCTGCGCTGCGGCGAAAGCCATATTTTCATCGCTGGTGATGCCAATAGCAGCCTGCCGCTGCTGCACGAATCGGCAGACGAGGGGCGCATCGCCGGGAATAACGCGGCTTCCTATCCGGAAGTGCGCACGGGGCTGCGCCGGGTTCCTCTGGCAGTGGTCTTTACTGACCCTCAGATTGCCACCGTGGGGCTGACCATTCAGCAGGTAGACGAGCGCTGCAAGGGCTGCTTTGCGGTGGGCGAGGTATCTTTTGAAGATCAGGGCCGAAGCCGCGTGATTGGGAAGAATCGTGGGCTATTAAGAGTATATGGCGAGCACGGCAGCGGGTTGTTCATGGGTGCGGAAATGTTTGGCCCTGCGGCAGAACATATCGCTCACCTTTTGTCCTGGTCCGCCCAGAAACGGATGACCGTCAGCGAAATGCTGGAAATGCCATTTTACCATCCGGTTATTGAAGAGGGCCTGCGGAGCGCACTTAAAGACCTGAACAGGAATCTGAGCATAGGCCCGGCCCCGGAAGAGGGCTGCACTGAGTGTGGGCCGGGAACCTGATTCGGTGCCCCCGGAGTCAGGCTACACCGGGCTGACTGGAAGCCAGAGCGCCTGCCTGCGCTTGTCGGCTCTGCTGTTTCCGGGCCCAGATCTTTTCATGAAAGAAGTAGGCAACGGTGTTGATGCTTGGCTCGATCATGGCGATCAGACTGCCAATAATAATGTCGCCGGTCAGAAGGTAAGCCACCGTGAACGCAACGGTAAAGTGCGTAATCGCGAATGTGATCGTCTTCAGCAGTGACTGATCGCCGTTTTTACCGTGATTGTGAACAAAAAGCTTTAGCGTACTCATGCATTACCCCTTACCCGTGATTTCCATAGTGGTGAAAGTAACAGCAGGTGAGAATCACTTTCAAATCAATTGTATTTTAAATTCGAATAGCTCAAAGCTATCGGTTTTGATCGCTGTTGACGTAAGGGTTTAACCGTACTATCGAGGGTATTGGTGAACTAAACTTCACGCAATTCAGTAATATGAAGTAACGTCAGCTGATAAGATCTTAATTCGCAGTCAAGGAGACACGCTATGAGCAAGAACTTTATTGGTCTTGATACGGAAAAAACCGCAAAGCTTGCGGATTCATTGAACGACCTGTTGTCCAATTATCAGATCTTTTACATGAACGTCCGTGGCTATCACTGGAACATCAAGGGCGACAACTTCTTCGAACTGCATGTGAAGTTCGAGGAACTGTACGACGACCTGCTGCTGAAAATCGACGAAATCGCAGAACGGGTACTGACCCTGGGCCATCGCCCGGCACACGCCTACAGTACCTATATCGAAAAGTCCGAAGTGCCGGAGCGCAAAGACGTCTCCGACGGCAAAGAAGCCATGGAGAACATTGTTGAAAGCTTCGCCAAGATGATTGGCAAGCAGCGCGAACTGCTGCACCTGGCCGGCGACGCCGACGACGAAGGCACCGTTGCACTGATGAGCGACTACATTTCGCAGCAGGAAAAAACGGTGTGGATGTATCGCAGTTACCTGGGGCAGTAAGCGCCAGATAAGCCGCCACAGGCAGCTTGGTTACCGATGAACGGGGATCGGAATCGTTGCGTGAAGACAAAAGCGCGGTTCCGGACCCAATCGGCAAAACAGGTCGATCTCTCCCCCGATCTCGGCGATTCGGGTTTCTATATTGTTCAATCCGCGGCCACGGTAGCTGCTGGAACTTTCCACGGCATCGCGTTTAAGACCGTTTTCCAGCTCTATTTCAAGTCGTTGTTCTACCATTTTTATGGCAATGCAGAGCTTGGCGTCTGCGCCGTGCTGCAGAGCATTGCTGGCGGCCTCGTTCAGTACCCGTCGGATATTGATGAAATGACGTGGCGGTAGCTCTATACGATCGTTGGTATTAGTTGTTTGCCAGATCACCTGCACTCCGGCAGGTGACAGCCGCTCTTCAAGTTCTGAGCGAAATTCTTCCAGCATATCCTGAAGGTTGTAGCGTTTCTGTTCGTCGAGCGCGTAGATTGTTTCACGCAGCGCTGACAAGGCACCCCGGGCCAGCTCAACGTATCGTTGATCATCAGCGGTGTGCATTAATGTCAGAAGCCGCCCGCCGATATCGTCGTGCAGATCCCGCATGATTCTTTTTCTTTCCTGGCTGGCCCCGGCCATCCGGGCCTCGCGCAGATTACAAACCCTCGACGCAACCGCTCCCAGTGCTTCGGCCAGATCCCTGTCGCGCTGGGTAAACAACCGCCTGCCTCGCTGACCGTAAAGAAGACTCAGTGTTGGGGCGGCCTCATCGAAAGACGGGACCAACAGGCGGGCGCCATTGCTGGAAAGCTCGGCATACTCCACGTAATGGTTCCGTGAGTCCAGGGTAAGCGGCTGAAACACCGTTACCAGCATGGCCCGCCAATGCTCGGCTTCTTTGCCGGGTGGGCTGGTGAAAAGCGATTCCACGAAACCGGGTAAGTATCGCTCCATGTAGACTTCGGTGGATGGCGACAGGCGTCGCCACAGCCATTGGCGAAAGGGCAGATAGAGCCAGCCCACAGCCAGAAGCGAAAAGGTCAACGCGTATCCCTGATTCACGCCCAGTAATGAGATCACCAGCAGGTCGACCACCAACACCAGCAGGCCGGCCAGAAACCAGCCCCAGGCCACAAACCACCAGCGCTCGATCTGAAACAGCCGGTAACGGAGTATGCCGAGGGCAAAGCCGATATACAGCGTACTGGCAATACCGACCATCGTGGTGAGACTTGAAAAGGGCGGATAGCCCAGCATTGCTGGTAAAAAATACACCAGCATACCCCCGCCCATCGCCAGAAGAATGGACAGGAATAGCCAGCGCAGGGCGCTTCTGTCCAGAGGATGGTGCCGCGCCATGCGCCACTGGATAATAGCGACGACAACACCCGCCAGATAGTAAAACCCCAGGGGCAGATAAAAGGTATGTAAAAACAGAGTCCAGGCTTGCAGGTTTTCATTGATTTGCTGGAGTACCGCCAGAGCAATCAACCCGCACACCAGCCACTTCCAGGCGGGCAGCCGACGCGGATAGATAGCCATCAGACACAGCAGTGACACCAGAAGAAGATGAAGCCCTGCGTGGTTGCCGCGCATCAGAAACTCAAAAACGTCACGCAGCAATGCTATCTCTCTGGCGTTCCAGATGCTGTGCAGAGAGGTCGCCAGAAAGAAACCCCCTCCCGACAGCGCAAGCAGCCTGGCTGGCCAGTGACCCGGACGGAACATCCAGACCGACAGGCCCACCAGGCAAGCCATGGCGCCGAACAGGTTCAGTAACCAGAAAGAGATCGGTAGTGAAGACAGGGGGCGCGATGGAAAAGGCTCTACCGTCAGCTCCGGCCCGTCTTCACGGGCCAGTCTGATGGCACCGTCGTGAAGGGCAGAGGCAATGCGCCCCTGATATTCCATATAAGCGTTGTACCCCTCGAAGCGGCTTTCTGCATGGGGATTGTGGGCCGGATCGTAAAACCTGAGAGAAACAGGTTGCCCCTGACCCTGAATGGATATCAGGTGGTCGCCGGGCAGGATTTTATCGTGCAGAGGTCCGGCAGAATGAACCGCTGTTACCTTCAGGCCCCGGCTGCCGCCCGGTTCAGCTTCCAGCCCCAGCCAGGGGCTGTGGATCGCAAAACCCGTTGAGCAGGCAATGACCAGAAACACGATCAGTGTGGCCAGAGACAGCAGGGGTAGGGGAGGAAGTGCCGGTTGTGGCGGGCTAGCCATCCACCACTCCCAGACGCACAGCCTGCAAAGTGGCTTCGGCACGCCCGGAGACATTCAGTTTGCGGTAAATCTGCTTGGTGTGCGCGGCAACGGTATTGCCTGAAATATCCAGCGCCAGGGAAATATCACAGCGGTTATAACCGTTTGCCAGTAGGCGAAGAACCTCCTCTTCCCGCGCGGTGAGGCCGACCTGGCCAGAATCGCCGGACGGCGATGCGATGCAGCTGAAATGGCGCAGAACGCGACGCGCGATTCGTGGAGACAGCGGTGGCTCACCCTGGGCAATGCCCTTGAGCTTTTCAACCACATATTCCTTCGGCTGATCTTTTAACAGAAAGCCCTGGGCACCCTCCCGCAAAGCTGCAAAGAGGTGCTCGTCATCGTCATAGATAGTCGCCATCACCACAAAGGTGTCAGCGCAGGAGGCCCGAATCTGTCGAAGCAGGCCTGTTCCGTCGCCGTCTGGCAGGCTGATATCCAGCAAAGCCAGATCGTAATGGTTTTTG
>Ga0306868_1001227_pt1 | contig 14022 bp, 10 predicted proteins | sample AntRauTorckE6832_FD_190411 | JGI IMG/M metagenome (GOLD analysis project Ga0306868, IMG submission 190411) | Saline lake microbial communities from Rauer Islands, Antarctica - Metagenome Torckler E6 #832 (v2) (version 2) | ecosystem: Environmental > Aquatic > Non-marine Saline and Alkaline >... | reverse complement strand
ATGAAAACAACACGGCGGACTCCTTGCCCTTGGGTGCTTCGAGCTACGTTACTTTTAGAATAAAGGCCGGGTCCGCCCGGTTGTGTCGCTGAATAGTTACAGTGCTTTTCCCTATTTTGCCTGAAGCAGTGTGTGCCAGTCCAGGCCGGTAAAATGGCCATGGAGAAGATGGTCATCGTCCACCAGTTTGATGTCAAGAACGGCAAAGGTTTGCCGGGCCAGTGGAATGACTGTTTTTACCGGTGTTACCGTGTCGTGTTTGCCGATCAATAGAGAGGTTGGTACCGCGATTCTTTGTGGCGGCACCTGATAGCCGGGAAAGTTGAGCGCCGGTGCCATGAGGATGAGTCGGACGCAGCGTTCCTGGTACCGTTCGGCAAAGCAGGCAGCCATCAGGCCGCCAAAGCTTGAACCGATAAAGATGAATTTTTCCCTGTTGTCAAACTCCTTGAAACACAAATTTTCCAGTTGTTCCAGGCGCTGTTCCAGGCTGCCGTCAAAGTTGGGAGTATGTGTTTCGGGGAAATGTTCCTGAAAGAACCTCCCCTTCGTGCCGTTGCCTGAAGAGTCAAGGCCATGGAGAAAGAGTGTTTGCATAATGGCGGTGGTCTTTTGCTGGTGGTTTCAGGTAGAGGTGCGGTTGGTCATGTGTGCCAGATTTCAGGTACCATTATCCCGTCAATATTGCACATACAAAAAAGCAAAAGGGGCGACACCATGCCGCCCCTTGTTACTGAGAGAGGATTTTTTTGTTGCATCTATGCTGCGCTATCGTTCTGCATCCAACCTTAAGCTCGCCATACTTAGTGAATATCTATCTGCTTTTTCTGCTGCTCTTCGGGCTTGGCGACGGCAACGGTGAGTATACCGTTGTTGTATTTCGCCTCAACCGCATCGCCATCTGCTTCAAAGCCAAGCTGGAACGACCTTTCAAAACGACCGTGTCGTCTCTCCTTTCTATAGCTGTTTTCGTTTTCTTCCTGTTCCATCTTTCTCTCACCGCTCAGGGTAACGATTTTACCGTGAACATCGACGTGTAAATCTTCTTTGTTGAAGCCCGGAACCTCTGCTTCGAAGTAGACTTTGTCATCCTTCTCATAGATATCAACGGACGGCATCAGTTTATTGAGTGAAGAGGTGCCGGTATTGGCCACGGGTGAGAAGAAGTCGTCAAATAGGGTCGGCAGAAAGCTGTTTCGATGCATTGTTCGTTGCCGTGGGATATAGTGTGTAAGTTGCATTTTATTCTCCTTAAAGTGGTATTTTTTGCTATTTTACCATTGAGCTGGTATGTTTCTTTCTGACTTAATGATAAGGTAATAATAAAAAGTGGCATGTCAAATAAAAAAATATTACTTTATGTAAATGGGCAAAAAAGTAATATTTGCGATGGAGGTTACAATGGCCAAGGAGAAGACGTCCTTTTTAAGTATAGAAATTTCAAAAGAGTCCACGCAGGAGTTGTTGGGGAGGCAGTCGGTTCGCACGACCTTCAAGCTTACAGAAAAGAGCATCGATGCCTTGAGCATTCTTGCCGGTCAACTGGGGATTAAACAAAAATCACTGTTTGACCATCTCATTGATGATGGATCCGTATTGCGCCATCTAGCCAGGGAGTCTGATCAATTTGAAATTCCTCAGCAGAGGATGGCTAAAACATATGTTATTTCTCGGAAAACGCTGAAGAACCTTGAGGAAGTATCAACCCAATACCAAACTCCACGAGATGCCCTTGTCGAACTTTCCATAGAGCGCATATTGCCGCTCATTGCCCGGGAGAAAGAAAAGCACGAGCAACGCAAAAAGGTTTTGGAGAAGATGAATACGCTCTTTGACGAGGCAGAAGGGGTTTTCGACATGGCCACGCAGAGATTGGAGAGTGAAGATCCGGTGTACCAGAGAGTCTTGCAAATGATAAAAACAATCAACAGCTGTCGAGAGGAGGTTGAGTCCTGTGTTGAACGCGGCAGAAAAATTGAAGAATTTTGATAGAAAACAATCCGGCCACGCCTTTTAGCTCAAGGTTCTTCGGGCTACGTTTTCTATGCCGATGCGATCGCCGTTTATACTTTTGATAACATAGCGTCCACCGGCAAAAAGCCTGGGATTCCACCCGCACTTAAAGAATACTTCTTCTTTTAATCTCATGCGGCGGCCATTCCCTGGAGGAACTTTAATGCCAAATCCCCCGGGAGAACGATCCTGAAGTTCAATCTCAATTTCCTTGCCGCTGGAGAGAACCATCGACACTTTGCCGGTCTGCTGCTCACGCCGTTGATTTCTGTGATTGAGCAAGCAGCGCGACATTGTTTTACATTTATGGCACCTGAAATTTCTATAACGTATCGTAAGCGGAACGGACAGACTCCTTTTAGCACCACATTCGGAACAGACGAACCGGATTCTGCCATGTAATACCTGATATGTTTTTGTTCGTGCCATGTTTTTCTCCTCGTCGCACAATCATGTTGAAATACATGTATATCAATGCACAGTATGTTCTTTAAGGTAAAAACCCTGTGCGTGGTACCTTGGCTGTCTCTTTAGAGATTGCCGAGATTCCTCAGTAGATCTGCCAGGCGCAGTTCGTTGAGTTGGACCAGCCCGGTATTCTTGGCATACCCCAGAGCAGTGTGGTATTCGTTGCCGCGCAGAGGCCTGTCGATGGGAAAATGGGTCGTAACGCATGGTCTGTACTGGTCCATGATATTGACATGGCAGTTTGGCGAGATCTGCTCGGAGATATAGGTGAGGATGTTTTTCGTTTCATCGAGATTGCCCGGCATGACCAGATGCCGGACCAACAGTCCCCGCACGGCCAGGCCCCGCTCGTCGGTTTGAAGATCACCCACCTGGTAAAACATGGCTTTGATGGCGGTTCGAGCGATGTCTCCGTAATTTTCGGCCCGTGTATATATTCCGGCTGTTGCATTATTCCAGAACTTGAAATCCGGCATGTAGATATCGACAATACCGTCAAGAAGTTCCAGCGTCTCGGGTGCGTCATAGCCGCTGCTGTTGTAGACCAACGGTATTGTAAGGCCGCCGTCTATGGCCTGCGGCAAAGCCCCGAGAATATGGGGAACCACATGGGTGGGGGTGACAAGATTGATGTTATGGCAGCCCTGGTGCTGGAGTTGGACCATGATGGAGGCGAGCTCGGCGGGGCCGAGATGTGGCGCATCCGCTTCAAGGAAATGGCTGATTTCGTAGTTCTGACAGAAGATGCAGCGCAGGTTGCAGGAGGCAAAAAAGATGGTGCCGGAGCCGTAGCGGCCCACCAGGGGACGCTCCTCGCCGAAATGGGGGCCGTAGCTCGAGACCGGAGCAAGTCGCCCAACGCCGCAGACTCCAAGAGTTTCGGAGATGCGGTTTACCCGGCAGTTGAGCGGGCAGATGGTACAATGTTCCATTATTGTCCAGGCCGTCTCAATACGTCGCTGCAGTTCGCCTGATGCATACAGTTTGAGATATCCAGGGCGCATAGTTCTTGAATTTCCTTACTGTTCCGTTACCCTTATTGTGTGACGCTGAGAAAATATTTATCATAGGCCTCTCTATAGCGAGCTATACTCGCCTTGTCCAGCCAGCGCTCATAGGCCGCGCGATAGGCTTCGGTGGGGCGCTGTTGTCGCAGGACCTTGTTGACATCCTCAATGACCTTTTGGCCCCAGGGAGTCTTGGAGCAAACCACATAGGAGAGCCATGCATCCAGGCTTTGCTGGTTTTCTTCAATGGCCAGCGTCATGATATGATCGCGAATACCGAGATTTTCAGCCTGGTAGAGCACCTCCTCCGGCAGCCCGATTATACCGTCAAGCCTGTCACGTTTAAGCATCTGGAAAAAATTCAGCGACAGACTTTTGCCTTCGTAGGCAAAGACGTTTGATGCATTGACGTATTCCTCAAAAATATTGTCGATGATTCGGCCGTAGGATCTGTTTTTCGCTTGACCGATGATCAGGCTCTTGTCCTGCAGGATTGTCGCAAGGCTCACCGTGTTTGTATCGCCAAAGGCGTCATATTTTCCCTTGTTGATAACGATGACGTTGGGCAGCGTTAAAAAGGACGGCATTGAGAAATGGAGAAATTCTTCGCGTTCCGGCTTCTTGTAGAGACCGGCCGAACAGACTTTTTCACCTCTTTTATACATCCGGTAATGTCTTGAGATGTTGGCCGGCATTCGTTTATGCTCATATTGATCGAGGTGTTTTATCAGAATGTCCGTGACAACATCGCCATAGCCCTGACCCTTATATTCACCCTGGTGAATAAGGTAGGGGGGAAATGTGGCTTCCAGCCAGGTGATGGTCTCCTTGGCCATCAGTGCCTGAGGCAGGGCAAGAACCGCCGGAAGGAGGTATATAGAAAAAGAGTAGTTGGTTGTTTTATCATTTTGTCTCTCCATTCTCATATGGTGCATCTCATGGGTGCCTTGTAGTTGCCGTCATGGGTGAATACTTCCTGAACCGATCCGCATGGATACAGGAGTGATGTCGGCAGAATTAATTCTGGGTCAATGCCGTATATATGGCCTGGCCAAGCTGCTCGATGGTGTATGGCTTGGCGATATAGGCGCCGGCTGTTTGCAAATATGCCACGGCATCTTCGCCTGAAGCCACGCTGTGTACATTGTAGCCCAGGGTTTGCAAAAGTTCCGAGGCGATATTTATTTGCAGCTTTTCATCATCTATTATAAGAACGGACTGCTGATTCCCTTTGAAGCTCTGCCAGTCAGGCTGCTGCAATTGTGCCGGAGATTTTTCTGTGGTGCTGGGAAAGTAGAGAGAAAAGACCGTCTGGCCCTCACGATTCTCAACATCAACCCAGCCGTTGTGGTCCACCATGGTATTCCACACCACCGTCAGGCCAAGTCCTGTGCCGCTTCTTCCCATTTTCTTTTTGGTATAGAACGGTTCAAAAATGCGTTCGGTGTCTGTTTCCGAAAGGCCTTTGCCGGTATCCTTTACCTGAATGAAGCTGTAATTTTTTTTCACAGGATGCAATTCAGGGCAACTCTGCGCCGACCTGTCCGTATCCGGTAGCGAAGGCTTGGCAAGCCGGGCGTTGCCGGAGGTGATTGTCACCTGGCCCGTTCCTGAAATTGCTTCTGCACCATTGGCGACGAGATTCATGAGGCATTTCTTAAAATGGACGGCGGAACAGATGATTTTGTCGGTATCCGGATGAAGTGTGGTGGTGAAAGTGATGTTGGGGTAAATCCGTTTGAGCTGACAAAAATCAGGGGATTGCATGTATTCCTGGACGAGATCAGCAATATCGTATGGTTGTTTACTGGCTGTAATCCCCCTGGCCACGGTCAGCAGATCCGAGACAACTTCAGCTGCCTGCATGCCTGATTGTTTGATGGCTTCAACCGGTGTGCGCAACGGAGAGTCGTCTGCAAGCTGCATCAAGATCAGCTCGGGGTAGCTCACCACTCCGGAGAGGATGTTGTTAAGATCATGCGCCACTCCACCGGCCATCATGCCGATGGCGTTCATTTTGCGGGCCTGGTTGAGTTCGTTTTCAAGATTACGTCGTTCGGTAATATCAATGGCTATGCAGCTTGCCCCGCTGCTGTCACCGTTGTCCCGTCGCAATGCAGAGCAGCGGATTAGAACGGGAAAATGTCTGCCGTTTTTGTCTCTAGCGCTGTATTCCGCCAATCCCTCGTCGTGTCCAGTCATGGCGGAGTGAAAGTTTTTTCGGGCAATCTGTTGTTGCCCGGAAGCCACTAAATCGAACCAGCATGGGGCGGTGTCATGGAACAAAGAGATGTCGAACCGGTTCTTTGCAGCTTCGTTGGCATAGTGGATATGTCCTTTGTCGTCTGCTTCCCACACCATTTCGGGAAGAAGGTTGACCAGATTGTGAAAACGGGATTCGCTGTCGCGGAGATTTCTGGTTCGTTCTGCAACGGTATGTTCCAGTCTGTTTCTATGGGAGAGCAGAAAGAGCATAAAGACAAAAGACAGGCAGATAAAGAGCAGGAAGACAAGAATGTTTGCCAGTGTGAAAACGATGCGGACATATTGTTTTCCCACAAGGGTGCCTATGTGCCTTTGCTGGTAGTAAATATCCGCTTCAAGGGTGCGCAGTCGAATCAGCCCCGCCTTGTAAAGTAATTTTTCCAGCCCCTGCAGGGCGGAACCGTACTCTCTTGCAAGTACATTGCCGTCCGGTTCTACAACATACAACACTTTGAAGGCATCGGCGTCTGCTGCAAGTTGAAGGTAGGAGTCCACACCGGATATATCCAGTACCCAGACATCGACGGCCAGTACGGCAGCGTGGGTGGCAAACTGTTCTTTACTCCCGTTACGGTCGTTACGCACTACAAAGGAGGCTAATATGATAAAAAAAAAGAGAAAAAGAATAAGCGCCGCACTCCAGATCTTTGTGCGTGACATGAGTGCGTTCATGGACAGGAGACTCCAGGTTCAGTACATGATATAGGGATTGACGGCCGATGGGAGAGGCTTTTTGTAGTGTTGTTTATTTTTAGCCAATGTAGCGTACCTTGGTTACAAAAGCCAGTTTTTTGGTGGTAATACTGCAAAGGATGCCAAAGGTCCCAATTTTTCTAATCGATCCTGATGCCGATAGCATTTTTTATCCCGATAAGGCATGGTCCTGTCAAATATCTACAGTTGAGGCGAAAAGTCGCAACGATGATGATACTGTCGGAGTGAATCTGGTGAATTCGATCTGCTTTCTGAATTTATTACCACGGTAGCCGGTACTGCAAAGATACCGTCTCCGGCCGGTAATCAGTGAGGCTCCTGTGGGGAGGAAAAATCTCTGACGGCAAGGCCCAGGTTTTTAATTTTGGTATAGAAATTCTTTTTATGCATTCCGCTGAGTTTCAGCGCTTTTTTGAGGCTGCCCTGGGCAAGGTAAAGGGTTTTGGTAAGATACTCCCTGTCGAACTCATCGAGGAGCTGCTGCTTGGCCTCCTTGTAGGTCCGGTGGGAGGTCTTCTCATTGCTGCCAAGCACCCGGTTGACATCACCCAGGGAAATCTTCCGAGTATCGGCAATCTGGGAAATTTTATAGAGTGCCTGTTTGAGCTGGCGAACATTTCCCGGCCACTCTTCCTCGACAAGCCTCGTACATGCATCAGCCGAAATATCGTAGGTGACGTTTTTGGCTGTTCCGAAAATAGTAAGAAAATGCCAGATGAGCGGTAGTATATCCGCTTTACGCTCACTCAGCGGCGTTGATCTGATAATGGAGCCGGAGAGGCGATAATAGAGATCCTTGCGGAAATCTCCCTTGCTGCACATGTCCTCGATATCCCGATTGGTTGCTGCAACAACGCGAATATCGGCATTTTTGATCTTTGTATCACCTACGCGGCGGTACTCACCATTGTCCAAAAATCTGAGAAATTTTGCCTGGATATCCGGTGCGAGCTCCCCTATTTCATCGAGAAACAATGTGCCGCCGGCAGCGTTGCCGATGCAGCCGGCGCTCCCCTGTGTAGCCCCTGTAAAGGCGCCGCGGGCATGGCCGAAAAGTTCCGATTCGGCAAGCGAGCCAAGGACTGCGCAGTTGATCGGCATAAACGACTTGGTTTTGCGTACGCTGTTATTATGTATATCGCGGGCGATAATTTCCTTCCCTGTCCCGGACTCCCCGATGACAAGAACCGGCAGGTCCATATCGGCAACGGTAGCAATCTCGTCCCTGATATCCCTGGTTGCCATGGACACCCCGACAAGGTTGCTGTTCTTGGTATTTCCGGAGTCGGCGGTAAATGCCTGGCGCAGTCGCTTGAAATGCAGGGCGGCATACACGGTATAGTTAAGCTGTAATTCATTGAAAGGTTTGAAGAGGAAATGTGTAAGACCCAGTTTGAGGCAGGGGTCAAGGTTCTGCTCACCCGGCTCACCGGTGATAATAACAATTTCAGTGTCGGGGCTGTGGGATAGAATCCGGCGCGACATCTCCACGCCATCGATCACCGGCATATTGATATCCACCAGTGCCAGATCGTATTCCGTACTCCCCACTTTCGCTGCCGCCGTTTGTGGGTCGCAAAACGCTTCGGTGACATACCCTTCACCACTCAGCACATCCTCGGTAAAATCCGTTATTACTGGCTCATCGTCGACGATCAGCACCCTGATATTTTTTTTACTTCTGTCGTGTTGCCGCAGCATTTGCTACCAGATCCTCTATGTTTTTTATGGTAAACGGTTTCTTCAGAAAGGGACTTACCACCGGCGTATCGGTAATCTGGTCGGCATCGTCCCCGGACATGAAAACCACCGTCGCCTGGTCATTGATGGCCCGCAATTCCTCAAGACAGCCAAATCCGTCGCTGTCACTCAGGCCTATGTCCAGCAAAAGGATGGTGACCGCTTCGTGGATTAACTCAAAGTCCTCTATCGCTTCACCGCAACTCTTGGCACTGAAGACAAGATGGCCTCGGTGCTGCAGGCCGGAAACGATGAATTGCAGAAAGGCCTCATCGTTCTCGATGACAAAAAACACTTGTTTGACCAACCGTTGCTCCGGTTTTGGAGTTGTCGAATCTTCACCCTTACGGCCGGCATGGCAATTTGGCTGCTCACTAGCAGCACTCTCAATAGGAAGCCTTACCTTAAACACGGCTCCGGTTCCCGGGGTACTGGAAAATGTTAACGTGCCTTTATGCTTTTGTGCTATCATCTGGGCGGCATAAAGCCCCATTCCGAGCGTGCCCTGCTGCTCCTTGGTGGTGATCAGCGGTTCAAAGATTCTATTACGCAGGACCGGTGAAACACCATGTCCACTATCGCTGACCGACACCGAGAGAAACCCCTCTTCCACCACCTTGGGGGTAAAAACAATGTCACCGCCCTCGGGCATAGCCTCCATGCCATTTTCGCCAAGATAAAAAAACATGAGAAAGACATCCATGAAATTGCACTGTATACGCGGCAGCCTGGTGCCATTATCGAGTTTGAAGCGATGCAGCCGCGAAAGGCAGTTCAGGGCATCCACAACCCGCTGCAGGAGGACCTCTGCTGAATATATCGCCATTTTCTCCGGATCAAGCCTGGCGAAATCGTAGATGATTGAGGTGGTGCGAGCGCCGCGCTTGACCAGTGTGTCGACCTGTTGTTCTTTCTTGCCGACATCCTTTGTCCGGGCCGTATCCTTGTCCAGCCTGCCCAACTGACCCGCAAGGCCGGTGAAGATATTGTTATAGTCGTGCGTAATGCCCCGGGCCAGCAGTTGCAGCGACCGCAGGTATTTACATTCCAGCAGGGCGGAAACATTGTATGACTTTTCTTTCCGGGAACCTGCATCCATGACCTTTACTTCTTCATTTTCCTGTGTATTCATAGTCCGCCGTCCGTCCTGGGTGTTGTGCAAATGGTGTTGGCCCTGCTTTCTCCAAAAAGAATGGTACTTTGAAACCGTCCCGAACCATTGCTCTAGCGGTAGCAGGATGCTGCGCTTTTAATGCATGATACATGCCACTAGTTCGTGTTTTTAAACTTTCCGGCGCAAATCAAGGATGTCCCGGGATGCAGAGCGATATGCCCATGTTCGATTACGACAACTATATCGTATTGGCCATGCAATCAGGAACACCTCTCTTTGAAAGTAGGAGGCATTTCTACCTCCCGCTGTTATCTGGCTTAAAAAAGCTCCCAGGTGTGAGGCGGTCCCAGCATTTCATCAATGGGTGTTGTTGTCAGAAGGAAAGAAAAGAAAAAATGGTGACTGTAAGGGGTGAAGGAATTTCAAGTTCATTTTATCAAGATGGCTTTCAATGCTTCGCCAAGTACCTTGATATCAATTGGTTTATACAAAATCCTATCTATTCCGGCTTCACCTGCAGCCTTCTTATCGACCTGGGATCTGTGTCCCGTGCAAAGGATGACGGGCAAAGACGGCCTGAGGGAGTGGGCCTTTTCGGCAAGTTCCATGCCGGTCATTGCCGGCATGGTTTGGTTGGTTATCAAAATATCATAATAGTCAGGTGCTGTATGCAAAAGGTGCAGTGCCTTCGGGCTTGATCTGGTAATGGTTACCTCATAGCCCAATTTTTTCAGTATTTCCTCACTCATTTTGACGATCTGCTTGTCATTGTCAACAAAAAGCACCCGTCCAGTACCCTGGACTGGTTTTTTCTCCGGCTCCAACGCCTCAACCGTACTCTTTTCACTCTCCGGCAGGTACAAATGAAAGGTGGTGCCCATATCGACTTCACTGGCAACCCGGATGGCGCCACCGTGCTCTCTGATAATGCCATAGGAGGTGGACAGCCCCAAGCCGGTGCCCTTGCCTGTTGCCTTGGTGGTAAAAAACGGCTCAAAGATGCGGTCGATGTTCTCCGGCGGAATACCCTGGCCGGTATCGCTGACGATGATCTCGATATAACGTTTTGCATTGCCGTCATGCCGGGCACGCAATTCTTCGGGAAGTATCACAGCCGTTTGCAGCTCGTAGGTAAGCCTGCCGCCGGTTTCCTCCATTGCATGGAACGCGTTTGTTCCCAGGTTGAGCAGGACCTGATGCAACTGCGCCGCATCAGCCTCCACGGCTTTTTTCATAACGGCTTTTTCAATTTTCTGTTCCAGGGAAATGGTGGCGGGCAGGGTGGACCTGAGCAGCTCCACCACCTCCCTTATGATGCTCTGGGGATACAGAGTAACCCGTTTGCTTGCGGACTGCCGGCTGAAGCTGAGGATCTGGTTAACAAGTTCCTGAGCCCTTTTCCCAGCCTGCCATATCTGTTTTAAAGGATCCCGGTAAGGCAAGTCCCCGGGGAGCTCACGCAGCATCATATCGGTATAGCCGATGACCGGCCCGAGGATATTGTTAAAGTCATGGGCGATGCCGCCGGCCAGTGTTCCCAGTGATTCCATTTTCTGGGCATGGCGCAACTGCGCCTCCATCTGGTCCCTTTCTCTTTCGGCCTCTTTGGATCTGCTGATGTCTATTAAAGTGCCGACGGCCCTCAGGGCGGCATACTTCGTATCCGTCTCAACGACCCTCCCCCGGCCTTTCAGCCAGCAATAGTCGCCGTCCCGACGACGCAACCTGAATTCCTCTGCAAACGGCGCCTCCTGCCGAACCATAGCGTCAAGGCTATGGACAACCTTGCTGATATCCTCCGGGTGGCACAACTCCTGCCAGATCGCTGGAGAGGGTGCAAGCGCATGCGCTTCGTAGCCCAGAAGAATATAGCAGTGATCACTCCAGAAGAGGGTGTCCTTTTTCAGATTCCAATCCCACACACCTTCTTCTATTGCCGCGAAGGTAAGCCGGTAGCGCTCCTCGGAGTGCTGTGTCTCTTGGTTTTGATGCTGAAGTTGCAGTCCGGCAAAACCGGTGTGTGCTATTTGCTTGGCAAAGACGGTAAAGAAATCGAGTAGTTCCTTATGGCGTCTAGAGGATATAACAGGAACTTCTTCCAGTGCCTTGATATAATCCTGCTCGTCAAAACCGTAGCGGGCCGCCTGTTCATGAAAACGTTCCTTCACCGCAGCAGTGAGAGGTGCCAGGAAAAACTGGCCGATAAAGAGATTTGCCAGATGTTTGCCCTCAACGATTATCGAACAGCAACTGTCAGTTAGGCCATGAGGGCAGGTATAGCTGGTGCAGGGCTTCCCTCGTTCAAGCTCTTCTCGATGAAAGGTATCGCTTGTATTACACAGTTTTTCCGATTCGGGGTGCTGCCTGTGAAAATCGGTGCAGATGCGCTGCCAACCGACGCCCACCAAAACATTTCCCCTGGTATCAACGAGTGCCACAGCGATCCCGATAAGGGAGTGGAGCCTCTCCAGCATTTCTCTAAGGGCCGGGATGTCAACTATATCTTCCAAAATAAAGTCAGTATTCATAAAGTGTTAGAGGGCGGAATTATGTAGCATAATCTACTGATATGGTCACAATTGGTAAAAGTTTTAATACTAATTATGCTTTGATCGCCTTTGTCAAGCCAAAAATTTCCCCACCTGTTCAATGATGTCCCAATGAATGGTGAGTCTATTGATCCTGTCCGAGGTTTTGGTAGCGGTGGTAAAAATACCTCCAGTGCAAATTAATATGTGAAATCAGTATATTGAGAGATGTTTATTTTGCCAGGAAAAACGCGATTGCTGAATTCCTCTTCCTGTGAGCATTTCCGGGTGGTATTTGTACCGCCTTTGCATGAAGATCCTCTTGATCAGTCCATGGATACAAGGTAACCGCCCGGTAGATGTGTCTCATAACTTCATAATACCACATTAATAAAACAATTTTTCATATTTTCTCTCATGCTCTGGTCTGATTTTTGCTATTCAGCGGCAGTAATATGTTTCGGGTGCTCAATCACCCTGGAAAAGATTGACCCATTGTCGGAGTTCATTCAAGATTGAGGCTTGAGGCTTGAGGCTTGAAGTTATGGCAGGAAAATACTCCTCTGCCGTTTCTTGAGAGGCGCCGGCTTACCCACAATGAAGGAGAAGAGGTATGTTGAAAAATTTGAGTTTGTCTGCAAAAATCGGTGGTGGTTTCGGAGCGGTCATTCTGCTTCTGTTCATTGTAGCCCTGGTATCCTGGCTTGGCCTTGGTGGCGTGGCCGACGGTTTCACCAATTACCGGGGCATGGCCCGGGATACCAACCTTGCCGGCCGGCTCCAGGGCAATATGCTGATGATGCAGATGAACGTCAAGGATGTCCTCATTGACTTGAACAAGACGGCTTTGCAGCAGTATCAGGAATACCTGGAAAAGATGCAGGGAGAGCTGGACAAGGCCCAAAAGGAGCTGAAAAATTCCAAAAGGGCCGAGATCATTGCCAAATACTATGACGAGGTCAAGCACTACGATACCACCTTCGATAAGGTGGTCAAGCAAATGAAGCAACGTGACCGCATCGTCAAGGGTGAGCTGCTGCCCATTGGGCAGAGTATGGAAGAGAGCCTGCGCCGTGTCCTGAAAGAGGCCAAGGTGGACCGCAACATTGATGCAGCCTTTGCAGCCGGCAATGTCATGCGCGATTTGCTGCGCGTCCGCCAGTCCACCCAGAAGTTTTTAGTTACCAACACCATGGCCGCTGCCAAGGAGACCAAGGCTGAACTGGACAGCTATCTCGAAGGGATCGAGATGCTCGATCAGGCATTGCAGAATGCCCAGCGCCGGACGGTTATTGAAAAGGTGGAAAAAAGCGCACGACAATATGTTAACGCCTTCGATAGAGTGGTTGAGGTTGTCAATGTACGCAATGACCTGATTGAAAACACCCTTGACATCCTTGGCCCGCAGATGGCCAGGGATTTGGAAGAAGTCAAGCTCTCCGTCAAAGAAGACCAGAACATACTTGGAGCAGAGGTTAAGGCCAGGAGCAACAGTGTCAAAACCATCGTCCTGGGTGCCACCGCCGCGGCGCTTTTACTTGGTGTTGCGGCTGCGTTTTTTATTACCCGTTCCATCACCGGGCCGGTCCAGGAAGTTGTCGATTTTGTCGAGGAGATCGCCGAGGGGGATTTCACCTCCGAGCTCGATATTAAACAGCAGGATGAGATCGGCAGAATGTCCGCGGCCCTTGCTGAAACCATCAAAAAACTTGGGCGGATGATCAAGGAGATAACGGAAGGCGTAAATACCCTTTCCTCTTCCTCCACGGAACTTTCCGCCGTCTCCTCGCAATTGTCGACCAATTCTGAAGACGCCTCGGCTAGAACCAGTGGAGTTGCCGCCTCGGCCGAAGAACTGAGCACCAATATGAGCTCAGTTTCAGCCGCCATGGAACAGTCGTCAAGCAATGTCGGTATGGTGGCAAGCGCCACCGAGGAGATGAGCTCCACGGTCAAGGAAATTGCCGAAAATGCCGCCAGAGCCAAAAACATAACGGATGGCGCCGTGACCCAGTCCAACGCCACCTCTGCAAAGGTCAATGAACTCGGCGAGGCGGCGAGCAAGATAGGCAAGGTGACCGAGGCCATCACCGAAATCTCTGAGCAGACCAACCTGCTCGCCCTCAATGCCACCATAGAGGCGGCTAGAGCAGGGGAGGCAGGTAAAGGCTTT
>Ga0306868_1001219_pt1 | contig 14102 bp, 15 predicted proteins | sample AntRauTorckE6832_FD_190411 | JGI IMG/M metagenome (GOLD analysis project Ga0306868, IMG submission 190411) | Saline lake microbial communities from Rauer Islands, Antarctica - Metagenome Torckler E6 #832 (v2) (version 2) | ecosystem: Environmental > Aquatic > Non-marine Saline and Alkaline >... | reverse complement strand
ACTCGTCACTGGTCCAGATCTTGGTCGCAGCGAACAGACGATTTTCCGCACCAAGCGCAGTCAGGGCCTCGCCCATCACATCCGCCGCAGTGCCGTACATGGGTGAACCATCCACCACCGTGCCGCCGAGTTCAAAAAACGTTTTGAGAACCTGAGTTCGCTGCTCAACCAGCGTCGGGTCACCGCCTACGTTGAAGGTGATCCAGGTTCCCATGCCGATGGCGGGAATGGCTTCATCGGTTCCGGGAATTTGGCGGGTAATGGGAGAGGATTCGGGGCCTGATGGCGAGTTTGCAAACAAAAGCGGTGTTTTGAGCGCAAGACCGGCAAGGCCGGCCCCCATCAAAAATCGACGTCTGTCCAGAACCATAGCCTTGCCTCCTTCGATGCACCTTCACTGACAGTCCTGACCGGCACTCAGTTCCCCCGATGCATCTATTAAGAGTACTGAGAATTCAGATACTTCAAAATCCTGGCAGACTCAAACAGCCGCTCCCCGGTGTTGGGGTCCTCAAGGTAAGGCACCTGCACCTTCTTGTGAATCTGGAAAAACTCATCCCGCTTGCCCCCGGGAATCGGCGTATAGGGCCCCGGCTTGATGCGCTGCTTCGCAGGCCCCACTTCCGTCCAGTGCTCCTTGCCAAGATTATGCAAGGTGTAGGGAATCTCCAGCTCACAAAGCCGCTCCCGCACCAGCCGCGAATAGGGGCTGCCCTCAAAACTCCACAGATGCAGCGGTTGCCCCACCGCCTTCGCCGGACTGGCCCGCAAACCCCGCATGGCACTGGCCGCCGACGCCAGCGAACTCAGGACTGACTGATAAACCCTCGACCGATAGTATTTCGGCACCGACCGTTTAGCGTAGGTCTCGAAAAGATAAGTCACAATATCTTCAGACTCGTACATAACCTTGCCGGTGTTCTCGTCAGACAGCAACGGGAACTGCTGCTTCCCGCCCAGCGCCTCTGCCTCACTACGAAACTTGCGGCCGCCTTTCGGGCATGGGCGAATCTCAACATCGAGTTGCAGCGCACTCAGCGCCTCGCGGACACGTCGGCAATAAGGGCAGGCCTCCATGTCATAAAGCACTAGCGGTTTTTCCGGCTGCGCTACCGGGCGAACCACAAGGCAACCCCGCCAGGCGGTCAGCGAAGAGGTCATCACCGAGCCCAGGACATTCAGGTTATGGGTAATTGCATTGATCATCAGGCATTCCTTTTTACACAAAGTAACAAAACCGCAATATAAACAGGGTTACTACTGGCATTTTTTAACGTCATATAGAACCAATCCACATAGTACGCTGAAACAATATGAGCTATGGTTAACCGACATAGACCCATCAGGCCAGCACACCATGACGCCAATAGCCACCAAACCGGACTGCACAGTTGCGGGTAAGCCTACACGGCTTGCCAGAAAGCTTCACGTGAAGGCGTTGGTGGCCAGTGCCTCAATCGCATTGGCAACCGCCATTGTGCTTCCTGCGCGGGCTAGCGACCAGCCAGCCTCCGCAGACAGGCCCGTACAGACATGGAACAACCAGGTGCGGGATTATGCCGCCCGGTCGCTTAACAGTGAAGAAGCGCTGAGCATGGCGGCCATTCCGCTGGACGGCCCGGGTATTGAACAATACATCAATGCGGACGAATTGATGAGCCCCGGCTCCATTATGAAGCTGGTGACCACCTTTGCCGCACTGGAACTGCTGGGCCCCAGTTACCATTGGGAAACCCGTTTCCTGACTGACGGATCCCTGCAAGGCGACACCCTGAAAGGCAATCTATACGTGGACATGGGCGGCGACCCGAAGCTGACCATCGAGCGGTTATGGAGCGTCCTGGGCGAACTGCGCGGCATGGGCATCAGCCAGATCAACGGCGACCTGATTCTGGACGGCGATGTATTCAGGCTGGCGGGGGAATCTCCGGTTTTCGAGGATAACGGAGACAACCCTCATGCGCCTTTTCTGGTGCAGCCATCGTCCTATTTAAGCAACCTGAACCTGATTCATTTTCAGGTTCGCTCGGATGAGCGTGGCACCCAGGCCTGGAGTACGCCCGCCCTCAGTGACGTTGTGATTGATAACCGGGTAACCTCCAGTGCCGAAGGCCCCTGCCCTGCAAGGCGTTATTTCGAATGGGAGCCGGTATTTCACGATAATGGCCGGGTGACCGTTCAGGTCAATGGCGAACTGCCAACCGGCTGCCGAACGTCGGCCTACCTTTCACTGCTACCCCATGAGCAATATACCGCCTCCATGATCCGCTCGCTGTTAGCAGACCTGAACATCGGGCTGACCGGCGGAAACCGCCTGGACACCACACCGGAGGATGCCCGACTGCTAATGAGCACTTTCTCGCCGGACCTCGCTTCCATGGTGCGGGATATTAACAAGTGGAGCAGCAACGTGATGGCGCGGCAACTGCTGTTGACCATTGGCGCGGCAAACCGGACGGATGAAGACGTAGACGACCGGCTGGCAGGCATCCGCACGATCAACGAGTGGCTGGAAGCCAAGGGCATCAATACCGCCGGGCTGGTCATTGAAAACGGCGCAGGGCTGACCCGCGATGGCCGGATCACCGCCCGCCAGGGCGCCCAGATTCTCCAGCGAGCCTGGAACAGCCCTTTCTCGGCTGACCTGATGGCCTCGCTGCCGTTGATTGGCCTGGATGGCACCATGGCTCGCAGGCTTCGTAACACGGGTATGGATGGCAAAGGCCGTATCAAGACCGGTTACCTGCAAGACGTGCGCTCGATTGCGGGCTTTACCCGTGATGGCAACAACAACACCTGGGCGGTGGTTGGCATGGTCAATAATGACCCGGCGTGGAATGGCCAGGCCGTGCTTGACCGAATTCTGTATTCACTGCATTTCCGGCCGCCAACAGGCACTGCGCTTTCGAGATCGGATAGCAACCCGTCAAAAGTTTCAATTCAATAAACAAGGCCCTGCCATTCAGCAGGGCCTTGCCATTTCAGAACCAGTTGCCAAGAGAACAGCCTGGTTTTAAACGCAGGTAACCTATGGAATATCGCTGGCCCATCGGGCTGAATGGAATCAGACTTGTAGCCGTCATTGCTATGACAGCCCTGGTATTGGCCGGCTGCAGTTCCACCAAGCTGGCGTACCGCTACGCTGACTGGGGCATTGTGTGGTGGGTCGATGACTATATTCCGATGACCAATGAGCAGGAATCCCTGCTTGAGCAGGATATTCGAAACCTGAGGGACTGGCACTGCAGCGCCGAACTGCCCCGCTACTCCGAATGGCTGACAGAACTGAAACAGGATGTCCGCTCCAGCAACCTTGCACTATCCAGGGTTTCCTATCATCAGGAGCAACTGTTCTCCTTTTTCCCACCGCTGGCGGATCGGGCAAAGCCCGCTGCTGTCCGCCTTTTGTCCAGTCTTTCTGACGAACAGGTTCGGGAGCTGGCAGACAATATGGCCGAGAACCAGGAAGAAAAAGAGCAAGAATTTCTGGCTAAAAACCCGGAGCAGACGCGACAGGCCCGTGCCGAGCGCACCCGGGACAGAGTTGAACGCTGGTTGGGCAGTCTGAATAATGCTCAGGTTGATATCGTTGAACAGTGGTCAGAGGCGCGGGGACGCCAGACTGAAATCTGGCTTGAGGGTCGGCGAAACTGGCAGCAGGCGCTTCTGGCCGCTCTGGATCGACGGAACGAAGCGGATTTTGCCGACAGAATCGAATACCTGATCGATAACAATGACAAAGTGCGCGGCCCCCGATATCAACAGATGATGGCAGAGAGCGGTGACGCCATGGCGAGCCTTATGACAGATCTTCTTCAGGAAGCGGATCCGTCGCAACTGGACCATTTGCTGGACCGGGCCTCGTCCCTGAGATCGGATTTCAACATACTCGCCTGCAACTAACGGCTTACACCGGCCATGTCCGGCAGCTCATGGGCGATTCCCTTGTGGCAATCAATACAGGTTTGGTCGCTGTTTTCGGTCAACGCTGTTGAATGGGCCTCTGCCGCGCGGGGGTCCTGTAACGTAAAGTCCATGGACTCAAACTCGTGACAGTTGCGACACTCCAGTGAATCATTGGCCTTCAGTCGATGCCATTCCCGTTGCGCCAGTTCACGACGTTTGGCTTCGAATTTTTCCGGGGTATTGATCGTCCCGAATATCCAGCCCCAGACTTCTTTGGACGCCTCCATCTTCCGACCAATCTTGTGGGTCCAGTCATGAGGGACGTGACAGTCAGAGCATGTCGCCCTGACCCCCGAGCGGTTGGTGTAATGGATGGTGTCTTTCAGCTCCTGGTAGGGGTTGCTGTACATCTCATGGCAGCCGATACAGAACTGTTCGGTGTTGGTCACCTCAAGAGCCGTATTAAAACCGCCCCAGAAGATAATACCGGCCAGAAATCCCCCCAGGGTCAGAAATCCAAGGCTGTAGTGAACACTCGGCTTTCGTAACAGGCGCCAGTAATATTTCAGACGATCCATCATTGACCCGCTCCCTGCTTCTGCTCACGTATCACCTGATCAACCGCCTTGAAATCACTTTCAACAAGCGCTTCGGCGTCTGTCTGGGGGACGTGGCACTGGGTACAGAAGTACCGACCGGGGGTAACCTCTGCCCTGACCTGAAAGTCACGATCCATAAAATGGGTCACACTGACCATGGGGGCACCGGCCGACGGCGCCGATTCACGGCTGTGGCAGTCCAGGCAACGGTTAAAACGCTTGTCTACCTGGTAACCGCGGATGGCGTGGGGAATCACTGGCGGCTGCTCGGGATAGTTGCGGACCTCCCGCTTGACCTCTCTGGGATCACCGGCAATGGCCGGTGCCGCCGGGGTTTCGCCCAGTGTGCCACCCTTGCGTAGACCGTCTGGAGACGGCGGAGACATCGAAGGCGACTGTGCCATTGCAACCAGGGCAAAGGAGACAGACATAACAAAAGCAATCAGCGTTTTCATGGCGTGTCTCCTCATGCCAGATTGACCAGTTCCAGACGAACGGCGCACTTCTTGAAATCCGTCTGTTTGGAAATCGGATCGGTGGCGTCCAGTGTGACCTTGTTAATGATCTTGCCGGCATCGAAGAAAGGCACATAAACCAGCCCTTTGGGCACACTGACCCGGCCGCGGGTCTCTACCCGCAATCTGACTTCGCCACGACGACTTGCGACCAGCACTTCGCTGCCACGCCGGAAGCCCTGGCTTTGGGCGTCCTCGGCATTCATGTAGAGAAGCGCATCCGGTACTGCCTTGTGGAGCTCACTGACCCGGCGGGTCATCGAGCCCGTATGCCAGTGCTCCAGCACCCGGCCGGTACAGAGCCAGAAGGGGTATTCGTCGTCCGGGGATTCCGCGGGTGGCTCGTGGGGCAGCGCAAATATCCGCGCGCGGTTATCCGCATTACCGTAGAACTGAAAACCGCTGCCTTCCGCAACGTAAGGATCAGACCCCTCGCGATAACGCCAGAGCGTCTCCTTGCCATCCACCACTGGCCAGCGCAGGCCGCGGGTTTTGTGGTAAGTGTCGAAATCAGCAAGGTCTTTGCCCTTGCCTTTTCCGAATTGCCGGTACTCTTCAAACATGCCCTTCTGGATATAAAAGCCGAAATCTCTGGCTTCATGGTTGCCATACTCTGGATTCAGATCGTCCAGCGGATAGGCATCCACATTGCCGTTGCGATAGAGCACATCAAACAGCGTTTTATCCCGCATCTCCGGCGCTTTGGCCAGAAGATCCTCAGGCCAGACATCCGCCACCCTGATTCGCTTCGCCAGCGCTACCGTCTGCCAGAGGTCAGACCTGGCCTCACCCGGCGCTTTCACCAGTTCCTGCCAGAACTGGGTACGGCGTTCGGCGTTACCGAAGGCGCCTTCTTTTTCAACCCATCCGGCACTTGGCAGAATAAGATCCGCTGCCTGCGCAGACACCGTGGGGTAGATGTCGGAAACAATGATGAAGGTATCCGGATTGCGCCAGCCCGGGAGGGTTTCCTGCATGGTGTTGGGGCCAGCCTGGATGTTGTTGGTTACCTGGGTCCAGTAAACCCGCAGTTTGCTGTCTTTCAGCATCCGGCTCTGGAGCACTGCATGGTAGCCGACCTTCCCGGGGATAGTGCCCTCTGGCAATTTCCAGATCTTCTCGGCCTTGGCCCGGTGTTCAGGGTTGGTCACCACCATGTCAGCAGGTAAACGATGGGCAAAGGTGCCCACTTCCCGCGCGGTGCCGCAGGCCGAAGGCTGGCCGGTCAGGGAAAAGGGGCTGTTGCCGGGGGTGGAAATCTTGCCGGTCAGCAGGTGCAGGTTATAGATCAGGTTATTCACCCACACGCCCCGGGTATGCTGATTTACACCCATGGTCCAGAAAGTGGTCACGCGTTTGTCCGGATCGGCATAGATTTTTGCCAGCTGCTCCAGGCGACCCGCCGGTACACCGGACTCTTTTACCGCCCGCTCCAGATCGTAGGCTTTCACGTAGTCGGCGAAGGCCTCGAAGCTCATGTCCTCGAAACTGTTGGGATTATTGGCGTTTTTCGCACTCTGCTCCCGGGGATCTTCAGGGCGCAGGCCATAACCAATGTCTTCCGCACCTTTCACGAATTTGGTGTGCTTATTGACGAAATCCTCGTTAACCGCGCCGTTCTGGATAATGTAATTGGCGATGTAATTAAGAATGGCCACGTCCGCATTGGGCGTCATGACCATTGGCAGATCGGCAAGGTCGAACGAGCGGTGCTTGAATGTGGAGAGCACCGCCACTTCGGTAGACGGATGCGACAGGCGGCGGTCAGTCACCCGAGTCCACAGAATCGGATGCATTTCTGCCATGTTCGAGCCCCAGAGCACAAAGGCATCGGCATGCTCGATATCGTCGTACACACCCATCGGTTCGTCAGCGCCAAAAGTGCGCATGAAACCGCCGACCGCAGACGCCATACAGTGACGTGCGTTCGGATCGATGTTGTTGGTGCGGAAACCGGCCTTGAAAAGTTTACTGGCGGCATATCCTTCCCAGATCGTCCACTGGCCCGAGCCAAACATGCCCACGCTGTCCGGGCCATGCTCTTTGATAGACGCGGTGAATTTTTCTGCCATTACATCAAGGGCTTCGTCCCAGCTGACTTCTTCGAACTCTCCTTCCTTGTGGAACTTGCCATCGCGTTTACGCAACAGTGGCCTGGTAAGCCGGTCCTGCCCATACAGGATTTTGGACAGGAAATACCCCTTCACACAGTTCAGGCCGCGATTCACCTCAGACAGGGTGTCGCCATGGGTGGCCACAATGCGATCGTTCCTGGTAGCGACCATGACACTGCAACCGGTGCCACAGAAACGGCAGGGCGCTTTGCTCCACTTCAGCTCGGTAAGCTCTGCGTTGGTAATCAGGTTACTGGCTGCCGCGGGAATCGAAAGCCCTGCGGCTGAAGCTCCCAGAGCCAGTGCATTCGCCTTGGCGAATTCACGACGAGTAAGGTTCATGGCTAAGTCCCTGTCATCAGATTTATTGTGTTTTTTGAAAATCAATCATTTCGTGGCCGGCTTCCGTCGCCGACATCAGCTCGTGGTAAACCAGAATGCATTCCAGGACGCCCGGCTGGCTTTCCAGTAGTTCGACGGTTTCCAGAAGGCGCCGCTGGTGAGGGCCCTCGGCAATAACCACCAGCTTGCCATCGGGTGATTCTGCGCCGATTTCCAGACCCTCTGCCTTATCGATCTGTGACTTGACCGCCGCCAGATAATCTGGCCAGCAGTGGACGATAAAACTGGCAATGTGCAACTCTTCGGTGACCTGCTCAGGCATGGCTGAACTCCTTATCCGCGGGCAGCAAAAGGTCAATCGCATCCTGAGGGCACACGGCTGCGCAAGCGCCACAACCGGTACATTCATCCACAGCAACCTGCGGTGTCGGAACATGGCCGAGCGATGGTGAAAAACGGATAGCGTCGGGCTCGCAGGCATCCTGGCAACTCTGGCAATGGATATTGGCCTGTGCCAGGCAGTTATCGAGGATTACGGCGCGCCAGGAGAAAGCTTCCCGTGCCAGGTCAAAAACAGGCTCGTCACAGGCCTGGACACACGCTTCGCAAAAGGTGCATCCGTCATTCTCAAACCGGATCTGGGGAAACCCGCCATCACCCTTGAAAAGAATATTTTCCGGGCACGCATCGATGCAGTCGCCGCAGCGAATACAGGCTTCTGTGAAGGATTCATCAGTCCAGGGCGGCCTGCGCTCAGCGGAGAGGGCCCGGCTTTTGCCCGGGTCCCCACGCAGAAAAGAGCGGCGGGCGAGAGAAACAGTCATGGCTACTCCCTAACCCGGAGGCCCCGGTGGCCCCATGAAAATCTGGGACATCCAGATCGCAAAACCATAGCTACTGACAATAGCCACGGCCAGAATCGGGAACAGAAAGACAATCAGGAAAACAAACAAGCGTAACTCGTGCCGCTTGAGGTCTTCCGGGCGCGCCTTTTGTAGATCCTGTGGATCGCCCATAAAGCCACCTTTTTTATGTGTGTTTTATTACACTAGACAATGTCAGGATTTTTTCAATTGATTTATATCAAATATTCTTATTTTGAGATCCCGGTTTATACGGTTCATTTTTGGAACAAATTTGCATGACGTCATGTTCGAAACCAAACTGCCTGCGAAACTGCAACGTAGGTGTAACCAGGTACTTTCATGACGTCCCAAACCAAACTCAGACAGGGCCCAGCGACCCTGCCTTGCAATGGAAGGAGAAAATGAATGAACAAGCACAAGTCGATGTATAGCGCTGCCGGCATTCTCGGCTTCGCCGTCTTTATCGGCGGTTGCGCCAGCTCTGGTGAGCGGCCGGACAGTCAGCTTCAGACGGCCGAGTCTGCCATTCAGCAGGCGGTATCGTCGGATGCCCGCGATTTCGAACCTGTATTGCTGAATCAGGCGCAAAACAAGGTGGCTGATGCTGAGAAACTGATCGAAACGGAAGACTACCGTGAGGCCGCCCGCCTTCTGGAGCAGGCATCCGTGGATGCGCAATTGGCAGGAGCCCGGTCAGACACCGCGAAGGCACAACAGGCTGTCGAAGAGATCAACGGCAACATCGAAACTCTTCGCCAAAGACTTCAGGAAAACCAGTAAGGCCTAAGCGGAAAAGGAGAATATTATGAATAAGCGCAATACCATTCTGGGCGCGGCCGTGAGTCTGTCCGTACTGATAACTGGTTGTGCCAGCACACCGCCACAGAACGACAAGGTGGACGAGGCGCGAGCCGCTTATGATGAGATCAGCCAGGATCCGAACGTTGCCCGTAGCGGCGACCTTCAGTTAAGAAGCGCGAGAAACGAACTGGCCCGCGCAGAGATGCTCCTGGAGGAAGACGAAGAGGTTGTCGAGATCGAGCACGTTGCCTATCTGGCCAACCAGCATGCCCAAGTTGCCGCCGAGCAGGGTAAGCGCGCCGAACTGCAGCAGCAGATTGCCTCGGCAGAAGACCGGAGGAAGGAACTGGAACTGCAGATGCGTTCTAGCGAAGCAGCCGCCGCCCTGCGGGAAGCGGAAGCACTTCGTCAACAAATGAGGGAGATGGAGGCGGAGCAGACCGACCGCGGCATGGTGCTGACCCTGGGCGATGTTCTCTTCGACCTCAATAGAGCAGATCTAAAGGCATCTGGCGAACAGACTGTTCAGAGACTGGCCGAGTTTATGGTTAAGTATGAAAACCGACGCGTCCGCGTGGAAGGCTACACCGACAGCACCGGTGAGGCGTCTTATAATCAAGGCCTCTCGGAGAGGCGGGCAGGTGCCGTAAGCTACGCTCTGATCAACATGGGCATCAATCGCAGTCGTGTAGAAACCAGAGGCTTTGGAGAGGAATACCCCGTCGCCAGCAATGATACCTCGTCAGGGCGACAGCAAAATCGTCGGGTTGAAATCGTCATTTCTGACGAGCAAGGCAACATCGATACCCGGTAAGAAGTCCGGAATCTGCATCCTCACCAGCGGCGGTGAGGATGCCTTTTCACAAGGTTGCTGACATCAGATCGTCAGATAACCCCCGTCTACGTTTATGCAGGTTCCTGTCGTATAGCTGGATGCACCTGACGCCAGATACAGCACCGTTCCCGCCATTTCATCAGGATCAGCCACACGCTTCATGGGGATATGAGCCATGGCCTGTTTCTTGATGGCTTCGTTGCTGGTCAGCGCGCTGGCAAACTTGGTGTCGGTCAGCCCAGGCAGCAACGCATTTACCCGCACCTTCTGCTGGCCCAGTTCCATGGCAAACGAACGGGTCATGGAAATCACCGCTGCCTTGGTCACCGAATAGATGCCCTGGTAATGGCCGGGATTCACGCCGTTGACCGATGCCACGTTAATGATGGACCCGCCACCGTTTTTCTTCATCAGCTGGGCGCCGCGGGCGCACATGAAGAAGTAGCCGCGAATATTTACATCCACGGTTTTGTGGTAAGCGCCCAGATCGGTGTCTTCGATCGGGCCGAAGTAGGGGTTGGCAGCGGCGTTATTCACCAGCACGTCGAGCTTGCCGTGGGTGGTTTCAATGTGCTTCCAGATGTCTTCAATCTGTTCCATTTCGCCGATATGGCAGGCATAGGCTTCAGCGCTGCCGCCGTCATCGCGGATGCTGCTTGCCACCGCCTCGCAGCCGTCGATCTTGCGGCTGGTAACAATTACATGGGCCCCGTAGGCCGCCAGTGTGCGGGCGATACTTTCGCCAATACCACGGCTGGCGCCGGTAATCAGGGCGACTTTTCCGCTCATATCAAACAGGTCGGTTTTACTCATTCTTCACCTCAGAAACGCGTTATCGGAAGGTCACCAGGGCGGGATTTTCAGCCTCCAGATGACTGTAATTGTTGAACACCGCCAGCGAACGGCGTGAGCCGGAATACAGCACCCGGGACACGCTGGAATTGGCAATCACGCTGTTCATCTCCAGGGTCTTGCGATCGCTCAGCTGCAGCAGATGCTGGGCAATGACGGCGATCGGGCCGCCGGAAGTGGACACCATTACATCGCCACCGTCTACATACTCGATCAGGTCATCCAGCGCACCGATGACGCGAGCACGAAAGTCGGACCAGGTTTCGGCGTATTCGGCATCATGCTCACCGCTCACCCAGCGCCCCATGGCCTGCTCGAAGATCTGCTGAAACGCGCTGGCCGGTTTTGGAAATGCCGCCAGGTCACGGGCCATGGTTTCACGATCGGCCCATTCCGGGCGCAGGCGCTCGACTACCTGGGTGTGATCGAACTCGTTGAACCCCTCAACGGCCTGCATATCTGGCAGGTCTTCGCCGTAGCCTCCGGCAATGGCTTCAACCGTTTCCCGGTGACGCTCCATATTGCCGCCAAACACCGCCGCCGGAGCCACCTTGCCTTTCAGCCATCGGCCCAGCACCCGGCCCTGCTCCCAACCTCTGGAAGACAACTGGTCATAGTTCTCCTGCCCGAAGCTGGCCTGGCCATGGCGAATCAGATAAATCGTCGCCATTACAGGTCACTCGCGTCGATCAGGCGCTGACAGCGTTTCTCCAGATAGTTCGCGGCGTGACCAAAGGCGGCAAAGCGCTTGTCTTTGGTCTGGCCGTGATAGAACCGGTAATAAATCTGCTGAACAATCACCGCCAGCCGGAACAGACCGTAGATTTCATAGAAGTCGAAGTTGTCGATCTGGATGCCGGATTTCTCAGCGTAGTAAGCGACCACTTCCTTGCGAGTCAGCATGCCTGGCTGATGGGTGGGCTGGCGACGCAGCATCTGGAAGGGACCTTCATCGTCGGCTTCGATCCAGTAGGCCAGGCTGTTGCCCAGGTCCATCAGGGGGTCGCCGATGGTTGCCATTTCCCAGTCCAGAACGCCGACCACCTCAAACGGGTTGTCGGAATTGAGCACGACGTTGTCGAAGCGGAAGTCGTTGTGGATAACCACCTGGGCAATGTCGTCCGGCATCTTGTCGTTCAGCCAGCCCATCACCTGTTCAAAATCGCCCACGTCGTCGGTTTTCGCTTTGCGGAAGCGGTCGCTCCAGCCACGAATCTGGCGCTCGACATAACCGGCACCCTTGCCCAGCTCATCCAGCCCGGCGCCCTTCGCATCAACCTGATGCAGGTCTACCAGTTTGTCGATGACGTTCAGGCAGAGCTTGCGGGTGTCTGCTTCGCTTAATGTCAGGTCTTCCGGGAAGTCCTGGCGCAGGATGATCCCTTTCAAACGCTCCATCACGTAGAAATCGCAGCCCAGAACGTCATGGTCATCACAGATCGCGATGATGTTCGGCACATAGGGATAGACCGGCTTCAGGGCCCGCATGACCTTGGCTTCACGCAGCATGTCGTGGGCAGATTTGGCAATCTTGCCGAAGGGCGGCCGGCGGAGCACAAAGGACCGCGGGCCGTAATCCACCTGGTAGGTCAGGTTTGAGGCGCCGCCGGGATATTGCTTGAACTCGGGGCTGCCCTCAAGATCCGGGATGGCCCGCTTCATGAAGCGGTCAACGGCGGCAACATCCAGCTCTTCGCCCTCGCGGATATCAACGGCCTGATCGATCTGGGTCATTCGGCTCTCCTATCTTTTGTACGGTAACACTAACACCGGTCAGCAAGGCGGCAGGTCTCTTCAGAACACGCTGTAAATACCCGCAAGCGGGTCCAGCCCGCAATCACAGATTGAGGTCGTTCAGCTGTCGCATGAAGCTTTGCTTCATAAGCGCTCGGCTGAACCCCTGTACGCTCGGCCTCCGCCATCCATGGCTCCGGACGGTTCTGAAGAGACCTGCCGCCTTGCTTCCCTATCTGGCAGTAGTCTAAAACCTAGGCTTTACCGCCCATCTGCTTCATCCAGCGCTTCATTTCCATGTGCATCAGGAAATCAAACGCCTTGGGCGCATGGCGCTTGAGCATCCACATGCGGCGTTCTTTGGCGTGCGGCAAGACCCAGAATTCACCTTTTTCCACGGCGCGGAAAACATCGTCCGCAACATCTTCGGCGGAGATGGTCGACCGTTTCATCAGCTTGTTCACGTTCTGCTGAATACCGGGAATGTCCGACCGCATGCTGCTGGTCAGGTTAGTCTGAAAAAACGCCGGGCACACGCAGCTGACGTGAATACCGTTATCCCGCAGCTCCTGGCTCAGTGTTTCAGAAAGCGCGATCACACCGGCCTTGGAGACATTGTAGCTGTCCATCAACGGCGCGAGCATCAGCCCAGCCATGGAAGCTACGTTAACAAACGCTCCGGCACCCTGCTTTTTAAACTGCGGTGTAAAGGCTTTGCACCCGCGAACCACGCCCAGCACGTTGATGTCCAGGATCCATTCCCAGTCGGCCATGGTGGTGTCTTCAATGGAGCCGGCGGAGGCGACGCCTGCGTTGTTGACCACGACATCAATGCCGCCCCACTTGGTGGTCAGATCCTCACAGATTTTTTCGAGATCCGTCAGGCGGCGGACGTCGCATTCGACAAAATAGCCTTCGCCGCCAGCCTTATTCAGTTCCTTCTCCACCAGCTTGCCCTGATCCGCACTGATGTCACCGATGCAGACTTTTGCGCCTTCTTTGGCATACCGCAATGCAATCGACCGGCCCAGGCCACTGGCCCCGCCGGTTATAAATACTCGTTGTGTCATTTCGGTTTTCCCCGTTTTGAATTTTGAGTTCGCGTTCGTTCAATTTTGGTGGAAGAGCCGCGCTCGGCTAAAACAAACTATTGCAGGCCCTAACCAGACTACGCAAAACCTCTTGAGGTCTTTCTCCCAGGATCCGGGGTGCCGGTGGGAGGGTGTTTCAGAAACTGTGCGGAGCCAGGGATGGCGGAGCCCAAGCGCCCCAGGGATGGGCCGAAGGAGCGTGTTTCTGGAACACCCTCCCACCGGCACCGTCCACTGTGTAAAAGCCATAGGCCAGCAACCTAGCTCCGATACTTAGCAAGCTCCAGGCGAGCAACCATCGCGCGATGCACCTCGTCGGGGCCATCGGCCAGGCGCAGAACACGGGCGTAGGCAAACAGCTGTGTCAGCGGGAAGTCTTCATCGCTGACACCGGCACCGCCGTGAATCTGAATCGCATCGTCCACAATCTGCTGAAGCATGGCCGGA
>Ga0306868_1001216_pt1 | contig 14105 bp, 10 predicted proteins | sample AntRauTorckE6832_FD_190411 | JGI IMG/M metagenome (GOLD analysis project Ga0306868, IMG submission 190411) | Saline lake microbial communities from Rauer Islands, Antarctica - Metagenome Torckler E6 #832 (v2) (version 2) | ecosystem: Environmental > Aquatic > Non-marine Saline and Alkaline >... | reverse complement strand
AATGATTAAACACAAATCTAACACAACCTATATTTTTGTTGATTAGTTCTTCTTGTGATTTACTAGGTATAATTCTAAAATTATATGCTTTATTTACTGTTTCAGTTTGCATAATGCACCGCCTTAAAGTTTTTCTATTTTAATTATACACTAAAGCGAACATTAGTTCAAAACATTTTTTTAATGCCTTTCATTCACGGGGCAAGCCCACGTGGTTTTCTGGCACTGATATTTATAACAAAAAATGATGAAATGAAAGGAAATGTTCTGCTAAAAGTTAGCTGAATAAAATATTCAAAAAAGACCATGACAATAGGCAAAAGCAATCCATTAACTAATATCTTTTTATTTAACTTTTTCTTTCCTATTTATAAGTAATCGTTAAAACGGCAATCATTTCTAAAATTAATGAGATTACAGTAATTAAATTTAATTCTTCTAAATCAATTCCTTTCTTCTTTTTTATTTAAGATTCTTTAGTAACCCGGCAACCCGCGTTTCCAAAGGCTTAAACATTTTTTTATGATCAAGTTCTGGATTTCTTTCAGCTAACTTGTTTAAAAAGATGTTACAGCCATAATCCATGCCTTGACAGCCTGCAAGTAGAAGTAAGTCATCTTTTTTAACATCATCTAACGCAATGTCTATACTCTCATCTAAATCCTCATAGACTTCAATTTTAATATTGTTTTCATTCATTATTTCAGTAAATACTTTTAACTCATCAGGTGTTACTTTATCTTTATCACTTACATGATTAACACTTAATGAAACATATATTTTATCAATGTTTAATTTTTTTATCCATTTTACCATCATATTTGCGTTTTCCTCTGTCGTTGTTACCCCTCTACTCCCTCTTAGAGCATAAACCATATGTAGTTTATTATAAGTCATAAAATTAAGGGTTTTTAATGTCACGTCAATATTCCCAGGATTAGCAAAATGATCATCAATCACCATAAAATCTTCATTGTAGACCATCTCAAATCGTCTTTCAATCCCATTAAAAGCTGATAGTCCTTTTTGAATTTGTTCAATAGAAATACCATAAACCAATGCAACAGTAATGGCAACAATTGAATTATAAATTGAATGGTAACCTGATACATTTAAATGAACCATAAATTTTTGAGGTTCAAAATTCTGTTGATAACCTTTAATATTTTTAAGAATCTCTACTTCAAACTGTGGAAAACCTGTCGACATGTTAATATCATTAATTGTTAAATGTCCACTTTTATCTTCAATACCATAAGTAATCACCTGGGCTTCTGTTTCATTAATTAGACGCTTACTGTGATCATCATCTAAATTAAGAACAGCAAAAATGCCTGGCTTCGCTTCTCGAATAAGCTTTGATTTATGAAAGAAATAGTTTTCAAAGGAACCGTGGTTATCTATATGTTCACGACTAATATTGTTAAGTGTTACCACATCATAATCTACAAATTCAGCTCGTTTTAACTCTTGAGCTGAAGAAGAAACTTCCATTGAAACATACTCACAATTGGCTTTTTTCATATCATAAAGATCTTTTTGTAAATCTAAAGATTGAGGTGTCGTTAATATAGCCAAAGTGATCTCTTCACCTATTTTTACACCAACAGTACCAATAACACCTGTTTTTGAATCTTCTTTTAAAATTGAATCAAGCATATAGGCAGTTGTTGTTTTACCATTAGTTGCTGTAATACCTGTCACTTTTAAATCCTTTGAAGGATGTTCATAAAATTCGCTGGCCACTGCAGCTAACGCCAATCGACTATCTTCTACTTTGTATTGTGGAATATTTACCTCTTCAACGAAGGTTTCTACAATGGCAGCAATAGCACCTTGCTTAACAGCTTGCGCTAAATACTTATGACCATCAGTTTTATAACCTTTGATACAAACAAATAAGTTTTTTGCTCCTACTTTCTTTGAATGGTAAGCAATACCTTTTACTTTAACTAGTTCACCATTTCTCTGATCCAATATTTCAATATTTTTAAATAATTTACTTATCTTCTTCATCTGTTGCCTCCCATAATGCAATTACTCAATTTTACCAATGGCACGAATTGGACTACCGTCTGCTTCCTTAATATTTAAAGGCATTACAATGAGTTCGAAAATATCTTCATTGATTTGGTCCAAATTGGTTAAGTTTTCAATAATAACCATATCATTTTCAAAAACAATGTAGTGGTTTTCAAATTTAGAATCAATGGGATCAATAGAAATGGCATCAAAACCTATACCTTTTAAATTAAACTCTACTAAATATTTTGTTGTTTCAATACTTATACAAGGATAATTTTCAAAGTATTTTCCTTCACCCCAATAATTAGACCATCCCGTTTTAAAAATTACAAAATCTACAGTTTTTAATTGATTTTCATAGTTTCTAAGATGTTTCTCATCTTCAATATCTAATAATAATGCTTTTCCAATAAATTTAGAACAATTATAGTCATCTAAGTTTTTACCCAGTTCTAACATATGGGACGGTGCATCCATATGGGTCCCCGTATGGGAACAAAAAGTAATAACTTTTTCTCTAAAGCCATCTTTTTTAATTGTATTTGCCGGTATCATTTCTAAACTAGCTGTGCCAGGATACACGGGCATATTGTTTTCTATTTTATGTGTTAAATCAATATACTTCATTCCATACGCCTTGATTTATCCATACATGCTTCAATGGCTTCAATAACTGTACCAGAAAAACCATTTTTTTCTAATGAAGCAATGGCTTCAATCGTTGTGCCCCCAGGAGAGCAGACCATATCTTTTAATTCTCCAGGATGTTTACCTGTTTCAATGAGTAACTTTGCACTACCAAGAACAGCTTGGGCTGCAAATTTATACGCCTTATCTCGCTTCATGCCACCAAGAACAGCGGCATCGGCCATGGCTTCAATAAACTTAAAAACATAGGCTGGTGAAGAGCCACTTACACCAATGACACTATGAAATAAATATTCATCTATTATTTCAGCTTCTCCAAAGGCTTCAAATAATTCAATAATTTCATCATTCATCTCTCTTGTCATATTATTATTTGGTGAAAGTGCAGACATACCCTCACCGACAAGAGCTGGTGTATTTGGCATAGACCGAACTATTTTTTTATCCTTACCCAATATGTTTTCTATAAAAGCTTTATTAATACCAGCAGCGATTGAAATAAAAACTTTGTCTTCAGTAAAATTCTTCTTAATTTCTTCTAAAACCACCCCATAAACATTTGGCTTCACAGCTAGAAAAATTACATCTGATTTTTTTACAAGTATATCTAATGAAGTTTCAATAGTAACACCTAAATCTTTTTCTAATGATTTCATTTTTTTTAAGTTTCGATCATTAACAAACATATTCTCAGGTACTATGACCTTTGAATTAATCATCCCTCGAATCATAGCGGAACCCATATTGCCACAACCAATAAATCCTACTGTCTTTTTCATAATAAAACCCTCCAATTCCTAATTTCGTTCATTATATCAAAATTTTATTAAGATTCAAATAGAAAGTCTATCTAATTCTAAACCTATAATACATTTGAGTGACACGGTTTTTATTACCTAATATTTTTTCAAACACCCTTTCATATAAATCCTTAATTATTATATATGATTCATTGTCTATTGCTTGATTTGTATAAAATATTTTTTCAAGAATTCTGTATTCAAATGCTTCAATTGAAAGCTCTAATTCATTATCCAATTTTTTCTCAATAAACTCTAGATGAAATTCATTGCTTTTTTTGGTATAATCTTTAATACTTAACAATTGAATAATTCGTTTAATATAATTATTGCCCTTTTCATGAGTCGATAACTGATTAAAAGTCTCTTCTCTTTTTTTCATAATGAAATTTAATACTAAGGCAATCAATACCCCAATAAAAATAAAAATCATGATAACTAATACAAATAATTTTCCTTTTCTTTGTGTTGCACTTTCCTCTACAATAAAATCCTCTTCTGTCCGTAAATCCTTCTCTGAAGTAATATCAGAGACATCAGGAAGATTATTCTCAGGCATTAGTGCATCATTAAAATCATCCGATACACTTTCTTCTGTAGAAGCTACTATTTGATAAGCTGGTGTTGCTTCAAGCGTGATCCACCCCACATCTTTAATGTAAGCTTCTACCCAAGCATGGGCTCTTGATTCAGTTACTTCGTAAAACCCATCTGCATTTTTTTCTTCTGGTAAAATGAATCCTTCCACATATCTCGTCGGAACCTTTGCTATACGTCCCATAACTGCCATAGCAGAAGCAAAATAAGTGCAATATCCCTTTTTTTCATAAGCAAGAAAATTCTCAACGAAATCCTTTGATTGGTTGACATCTGAAACCAATAAAGTATATTTAAAACCACTTTCTTTTCTTAAATATTGCTCTATGGATTTTACTTTCTCATAATCTGTCATCTCGTCATTGATAATCTCACGAGTGATTTTTATAGTTTCTTCTAAATCCCTTTCAGGATAATTTAAATATTTTCTTCGCTCAATCATTGATACATCTTCTTTGTAATTTTCTGTCCAGTAGACAGTATAACTCTTTTCTAAAGCAGGTGTCTGAGGCCCTTTATAAAATTGAATACTATCTTCATTACTGAAAACATAATCAGACTGAAAATTACTCTTAATAAATTTATACGGACTAAATAAAGTAATCGTCTTTAGATTAATCGGATGAACTTCTGCTTGATAAATATCTTCAGTAGCGTTAATTGTTCTACCACTTTTATAATCAATATTCTCATTTATCCAATTGTCACCAGTATACTCATTTTTTACCCGACCTCTAAAATATTTGTTATCAGCACCAGTTTTTATCAAAAGAATTACTTCATCACTTTTTTTTGTTATTGATCCTCCTAATGTATCTTCTAATGGATGATACATTGAATCTTCTAACGTATAGTATCCAAAGCTTTTTTGTTTATAATAAGCTGTTCTTAAGCCTTCAACAGATGGCACATATTTAGAAATTTTCTGGTTAACTTGATTGATTGGAAAAAATGCAAGTATTAATTGGGTGCTAAAAAAAATAATAATGGCCATGATTATATAAGAAAATCTTAGTGATTTAAATCGGTAATAATTGGTTTCAATGGCATTATTTTTCCCTTTTAAAAATGTCTTGTAATGATAGTACTCATAAGTGTATAAAAGCATACCAATAAAATAAAGTAGGATACTTGTCATTTGAATCTCTTTGTATTGAAACCAAGCATAAACAAAGACTAAACCAAATCCTAAGAGAAAATTTGGAGATTTATACTTAAAAATAAAATAAAATAAAATTGCAATAACAATGAGTTGTATGCTCATTTCAAAATAAATTGGATAGAGGACAATATTACTCAGACCCATTACATAACCTATAGAAGAATGAATTCCATCAACAATTAACTCTATTTTTAAAATTTCGAATAAATACTGGGACGTAATAAATAATTCCTTATTTACAAATCTAATCCAATCAAGCCAATGGAGTAAGATTAATCCGATAAAAGTTATTTCCATGAAAAGAATCACACTAAAAATGTACTTTTTAATAGGTTTTAATAAGTAGAGGCATAGACTAATAACAAAACTAGTCACAAACAAGCTACTTTTTTGTAATGGGTAATTGATCAATTGAAAAATACCACTGAGAAGAGGAAATATTAAAAACAAAGCAATCAATAATAAGTACAATTGACTTAAATAATCATGAAATATTTTTTTTAGATTGCTCATGATTTAATCTCCTCCAATGCACTCACCAATGTTTCTTCATTTTCAACAAAATAACATCTAATATTAAGGGCTCTTAATAAAGATATCTGTTCACTAGGATATTTTCTTTCGGCATTTAAAAATACTAAAGAAATTTCTGTACCGCTTTTTCTTAAGCTAATCAATGTATTAAATAAAGGATCATTAAGCGTAGGTGTAATTAAACATAAAAAAGCATTTTTAGTAAGTTTTTGAGATTCTTTTAAAACCAAATCATAAAAATCAATATCCAAATCACCTCTAAAAGTTGTTAGTGATTTTAAAATTGACTTTAAGGCACTATAATCCTTTCCTAAGAGTTTTTCCTTAGAAAAGTCATATACAATAGCTGTTTCTAGTTCTTTTTTTAGTGTATATTCAACAATTGACACTGTTACTTCTACTGCTAAATCTATTTTTATTTGATGTTGATTTCCAACATAATCAAAATGATTGCTATTCATTAGAAGTGTAATTTTAGGATTTGCTGTTAAATCATACTCTTTAACATATAATTCATTTAATTTAGAGGTGATTTTCCAGTGCACTTTTTTCAGTGTATCACCATATTGATATTTTCTAATTTTCTTTATACTGGAGTAATCTTCAAAATTACTATTTTTAACAAGATGGGAACCATAATACTCTGCATTGGGTAAATAGAAAAAATTTATTTTTTGAATCCTTGGATAGACCAATAATTCTATTGCTTCTTCATGAGCATAAAATTTTGGAAATAGATGTAATGGGTCTACATAATCAATTCTTATTTTGCCAGTATTGTATAATCCACGCCGCCCATTAACTAACTTCTTTTGAACAACTACTCGACCATACCCTTTAATAGAAGCAATCACTGGTTCAAAGGGAATGTTGTAATAATCATTTTCTATAGAAAAGGATAAGATACCTTCTGCAATGGGTAACGGCCCAGAGTTATGACAATCAAAATTAATTTTTACTTCATCACCATAATAAACTTCTTTTTGCATTAAATCTAAAAAAGGAAAAATATTTTCGGAATTCTTTTGCTGAATAACATACATACTTAGCAATAAAAGTCCTTCAAAAATTATAAACATGTAAAATATTTTACCACCAGTTAATAATGCTGTCATAAAAGTTATTAACATAATTAATAGATAGTGTTTTAGATTTCTACTCAGCATAATCGGCTTCTTTTGGTACTGGGGTCCGTCGAACTATATTTTCAATAAACTCTTTATTTGTAACCCCCTGGTATTTCTTTTCTGGTTTAATGATAATCCGATGACTAAAGACATCTTTTGCCAAAGCTTTAATATCTCTAGGTGTAACATATGCTCTACCTTCAACAAAGGCTTTTGCCTTTGAGGCTTTATATAATGCAATGGCCGCTCTTGTACTCAACCCTAAAATGATATCTTGATCATCTCTTGTTTCTCGAACAATATTAAAAATATATTCTTTTATACTATCAGCCATATAAATATCATTCACCTTTTGTCGCATTTTTATAATTTCATCAGTAGTGAAAATTGGTTTTAACTTCTCAGCTATCCGTTTTTCCTTAATCTTTAAAAAAATATCCATTTCGACTGATTTTGATGGATAACCCATCTCAATTTTCATCATAAAACGATCCAATTGGGCTTGGGGTAGTGCAAAAGTTCCCTCATACTCTACAGGATTTTGAGTTGCAACAACCATAAAAGGTTCTTCCAAAATATATGTCTTTCCATCAATGGTTACTTGCTTTTCTTCCATGGCTTCTAATAAACTGGATTGAGTTTTAGGTGAGGCTCGGTTAATCTCATCTGATAAAATGATTTGATTAAAAATTGGCCCCTTTTGAAATTTAAAAATTTGCTCTTTTTGATTGTAAATGGATACCCCTAAAATATCACTTGGTAGTACATCCGGTGTGAACTGCACTCTACTAAATGACGCATCTAGACTATAAGCTAAGGCTTTTGCCATAGTTGTTTTGCCTACACCAGGTACATCTTCAATTAATACATGTCCTTCTGCTAATAATGCAATCATTAGCTGTTCAGCAACATTTTTTTTCCCTAAAATAACCTTGTTAATATTCTCATAAAAATCCTTGAACATAATCTCCTCCAATTATACTGTAATGATATTTTGAATTTTCTGAATACTCTTATTCTAATTATACAAAAGTTTAGATTATTTAACAATATTGTTACTAAAATTTAATAAGAAAAAAAGACCTATTGATTTAAAAATCAATAAGTCTTATTCTTTTAGTAATCTTGTACTTGCATTTCTTTGTTCTCAATCTCTTTAACAATGTGATCAATAAATTCATCAATTGTTTGTTTTCCTAATTCGCCAGCATCTCTTGAACGAATAGATAACTTTTCCCCTTCGACTTCATCGTCACCGACAATAATCATATAAGGTACTTGTTCCAATTGTGCTTCTCTGATTTTATAACCAACACCTTCGCTACGACCATCTATTTCAACTTGTAGGTCCTTTGCTTCTAAAGTTGATTTCAATTCTTCACAGTATTCAATGTGTCGATCTGCAACAGGAATAAATTTCACTTGTATTGGCGCTAACCATGTTGGGAAACGACCAGCAAAATGCTCTATTAATATACCTATAAATCGTTCGATACTTCCATAAACTACTCTATGAATAACAACTGGTTTATGTTTGTTACCATCTTCTCCAATATAACTTAAATCAAATCTCTGTGGTAATTGCATATCTAATTGAATCGTACCACACTGCCAAGTTCTGCCAATACAATCTTCTAAATGAAAATCAATCTTCGGTCCATAGAAAGCACCATCTGCAGGATTCAATTTATATTCTACGCCTAATGCTTCTAATGCTGCAATTAATGAATTTTCCGCTTGTTCCCATTCTTCATCAGTACCCATAGACTTCTCTGGTCGAGTGGATAACTCAATATGGTATTTAAAACCAAAAGTCGAATAGACTTCATCGACTAAGTTGACAACATTCATAATTTCTTCTTTAATCTGACTTGGCAACATAAAGATATGTGCATCGTCTTGAGTAAAGGCTCTAACACGCATTAAACCATGTAATGCACCTGATAATTCGTGTCGATGCACTCTTCCAATTTCTCCCATACGAATAGGAAAATCTCTATATGATCTTAATTTTGTATTATAAACCATCATGCCACCAGGGCAGTTCATAGGTTTAATGGCATAATCTTCATCATCAATTTTTAATGTATACATATTTTCTTGGTAATGATCCCAGTGACCAGACGTCTCCCACAATTTTCTGTTAAGAATTAATGGTGTTTCGATTTCTACATAGCCTGCTGCTTCATGTACCTCTCGCCAATACTTCATTAATGTATTCTTAAGCTTTGTTCCTTTTGGTAAGAAGAAAGGAAAACCAGGACCTTCTTTCATTAAGGCAAATAGTTCTTGCTCTTTACCAATTTTTCTATGGTCTCGTTTCTTTGCTTCTTCTAGTCGTTCTAAGTGTTTTTCTAATTGACTTGCCTTTGGGAATGAAGTTGCATAAATACGTTGCAACATTTTTTTATTCTCATCGCCTCTCCAATAAGCACCAGCAACACTTAATAATTTAAAAGCTTTAACAAATTTTGTATTTGGAATATGAGGCCCTCTACACAAGTCAACAAATTCTCCTTGTTTGTAAAAGGAAATTGTTTCTCCTTCTGGTAACTCCTGAATTAATTCAACTTTATAGTCTTCGCCTCGTTCTTTTACAAATTCTAATGCCTCATCTCGTGGCAACTCAAATCTTTCTACCTCTAATTTTTCTTTCACTATTTTTTTCATTTCTTTTTCTATTTTTTCAAGATCTTCTTCAACAAAGGTATGCTCTGAATCTATATCATAGTAAAAACCATTGTCTATTGTTGGACCAATGGCTAATTTAGTCCCTGGATATAATCTTTTAATTGCTTGAGCCATTATATGAGCTGAAGTGTGTCGAAAAGCATCCATAGATTCTTCTGCATCCATTTTTAATAAATTGATTTTATCCCCAGGTTCTACTTCATAACTTACATCTACTACTTCTCCATTCACTTCCCCTAAAATAGAGACTCTTGCTAAACCTTTTGATATTTCACATGCTACATCATATACAGTTGCGCCGTCTTCAACTTGAATTGCTGAACCATCTTTTAAATAAACTTCCATCTCAATCTCCTTTCAAATAAAACTAAAAAACTCCCGTCCAAAAAATTAATTTTGGGACGAGAGTATCACGCGGTTCCACCCAAGTAGAAAAATAAATTTTTCCACTCAATATAACTTTAACGCAGTTTATACGTAAACATTTCATTTCTTACTCAATTTAAGTAGGGGACTAGTTTTCATTAATATAAATATAAGTACACTTCCAGTTGTGTATACTCTCCCTCAAATATTTAGTGATTAACTACTCGGTTCCTCTATTACTATTATTTTTTTAATGATACAATGATTCTTTTTATTTGTCAACTAAAGACTCAAAATAATCAAACCCTGCACTACACCGATTAAAAAGCCAATGAGTCCACCTAAATATTCAATATGTTTCAACTCACTACTCGCCAATTCTAAGGTAATGGCTTCTAATTTTTCCAAATCAAAGGCATTAATATTTTCTTCAATCATTTGAGAAATATTAATTGAATGGGTTGCTTTATAAATCATTTTTTCAGTGATTTCATCAATTAATTCATCTCCTTGTTTTTCAATGATTTCATTGACAATACCCATGACCATGCCTATAGGGATTAGTGGTGGTAATTTCTTTCGAATAATTTGCTCAATTTTTTCCTTAATCATTCTTTTTATTTCTGTTTTATCTAAATCTTCAACAAAACGATCAATTATGTCATTGATTGAAACCAGCTCTTTTTCAACGGTTTCCCCAATACTCATAGCTATGTCTAATCTCCGCTTTGGAATAAGTCCTTGTAACTCAAATCCTAAAATTTTAATAGGTTTTAATGGTCTAAACAATAATTTAATTGCAAAAACATTCGTCATCCAACCTATAAATGCACCAACAACTGCTAAAATACCTAACTTAAGTAACATGTAACACCTCAATTAATAATTAATTTCACTCCTGAACCAATATCTTCTAATGGAAACTCAAAAAACTTTATTTTTAAATTTCTATTCTCAATAAATTCCTTTATTTGAGGATAATCAGGATGTTTAGAAATATCGCCATAAAAGATTATTTCATTATCGATTTTCACACTCGCACCACCAATAAAACCATAATCTAATCCTCTTAAAACAATATGCTCTGGCCGTATTAACAAACAATTTAATCCTTCTTTGGTCGTTTCTTTATAAATACTTCTGTCTGACGTCATTAGTGAATCATCATTCACAATCAATGTGTTACATTTCGTATAGCCTTGATTCACATGAATCCACTGACAATCCAGCTTTTCTTTAATAACTGGATCCGTATATTTTGTATTATGAATTGCAAATGATCCAACCCGTGCAACATTATAACATATATTGCCTGGGTATTGTCTTTTTATTTCAGATTTTCCCCATAATAAATTATCTTTTACGTCTTCATTAAAGTACTTTGTTATTTCAGGGGCAATGATTAGTTGGTCACCTAAGGAAAAAGAAAATATATCTGGGTGCTTTGCTATGGCTTTGTAAGTAGACTTTGATTCTTTAATCTTAACCACTTGATAATCTTTTGATTGAACATACTCATAAAAAGCTTCTTCTAAAGCATTAGCTAGTACTATTATTTTTTTCATTCGTCTCCTTTATTCTTTTAATAGCTACTTTGAATATATTCATTTCTCTTGAAGCCAAATAGCGAACTTCAGCTATACCAGCATAGTAATCTTTAATAAATTTTAAACCATTATTATTTTTCAGCAAATTGTTTTCATCATCTAAAATTAAAAAAGTTTTATACAACCAAAAATTTCTTCTCTTATGATTTTTTTCTTTAATAATATTGTCAAATCTTATGTTGCCTATGGTTGAGCCTGGGTTTGAAATGATAATTTGTTTTTTCGAAAGATAAATAACAATTTCTCTTGTATTATCAAAATAATCCCTATGAATAATTGCATTACCAATAGCTTCATAAATACCTTCTAACGGTATAAAGTCAATAAGATCTTTCACAACACCTTTTGCATTTTTAAAAAGCGTTGTTAAATTCCCTCTTAAATTCACTATTTTTTTCTCATCACCTAACTCGTTAATTATTTTTATGCCAACATACGTTAAATAATTTTGGGGTAGTTTTGTAAAAAACAAAACCCCACCCACACTTGGTACATAATCTCTTGTCTCTCGATCATAACTAATAATACCAATATCAGATAATAATTCTAAATTATCAGATTCACCTATAATATTGCTTTTATTCAAATAATCATTAATCATATCGAAATCTAAAATTTTAATATCCAAATTATATAAAGGTAATTTTTCATTTCCAATCAGGTTACTCTTTTGAAAAAGAGCTGCTATTTCATCAATTCTTGCTGTATCTGTTGTTGACCCTCGTCGAATATAAAAAGCCCCGGTTTGGCGGCTTTGATGGGGCCGATTGTGACTTTTAAAAATTGTAATTGTTACAATATCTTTTAAATCCACTTCAAAATACTCAATTCTAATATTGACTGGCGGATCAACTGTCATTGTAATTAATTGTTGAATCCGTTCTTCAGCAAATTTTTCCCGATCAACACCTTTAATTTTCTTCGTCTTATCCTGGATACCATAAATTAAATAGCCTCTACCCCCTTGGGAATTGGCCATAGCAATAATATCCTTTGATAATTCACTTCTTTTTGAATGAAGATCCATGTTAAAATCTTCTTTAAAATCTAATTTTGGTCCTTCATTCTGTGCTAATAAATAAAGCAATTTTTCCTTATTCATCCCTTGGTCCCCCTGGATTAAACATCTATTTGTGTGATTTGTAATCGACGATTAAATTTCTTCTCAAAACCACTACCTGCTTCTAAAGCATCTGTTATTTCTAAAATAGGATCTTTAGAACTTATAATATAAATTTTTACTTCCGCTTCATTTATTTCAATATCATGAATTTTTATTGCCCCAGACATATTTCGATCAAGGCCCTCCGCAATTTCTAAAAGGATGCCTACTTTTCTAATCAGTTCTTTATCTTCACCTTTACGGTCAATAATGTCTATAAATTGTCTTCTATTTAAATTATATTTATGCAGACTATAACTCATATGCCGATGGGATGCAGCAATATAAGCTGCTAATAATTGTTCTCTATGATTGACACCATTAATATCTGAATTTAAAATCATATAAAAAGTATGTTCATGATGGTCGTAATAGTTAATTATACTTCCTAAATCATGTAGTATTCCTGCTGTTTTGACTATTTTTTCAATTGATCCATCAAAATTCGAATATTTAAATGAAAATAAAGGCTCTAAAGCTAGAACTAATTGATTAAGTAACTGGTGGACATTTAATGTGTGACTTTTAAATTTTGATAATTTCCCTACTTGAGTCATTAATGAATATTCTAAGACATCCTCTACAATATGTCCATTTAAAATCTTATCATTGTACAAAATCCCTTCACGGATGCCTTTGCCACTTAGCGTCAATTGCTTAACATCTAAATATTCCATTAAATACAAAACAAAACCGTTGGCACCAATAAAAATATCTGCTCTTTTTTTAGACAAGCCTGAAATCTTTTTTCTTTCTTTTAATGATAACTTTTTTACTTGATCAAATACATTTTCAACCGCTTCATTTGTCATTTCATAGTTGTGAACTCGATCAAAGGAATAATCCTTTTGTCGTTTATCTATCTTAGCAATATTTCTTAAAGTCCCGCCCACACCAATTAATAAATCAAAATTATCTTTTTTTAACCATTCAATGCTTTTAAAAGCTTTTATTAAATATTCTTTTAAATCTTCAATTGATGCTTTTTTTACTTCATCATTTAAATCAAACATAGATGCTAATGTCACAGCACCAAAATTAAAGCTGTGATAAAACTTAATCTTACGTTCTTCCATCCAAATCATCTCAATACTACCACCACCAATATCAATGATTAAACCGTCAGATTCATCGATACTGTTCACCACACCACAATAATCGTAAAAGGCTTCTTCTTGCCCTGTGAGGGTTTTAACATCTAGATTTAATTCATCTTTTACTCGTTTAATAAAAGTAGTACCATTCGTTGCATTTCTAACTGCAGCCGTCGCCACAGCAATCATTCGCTTTGTTTTGGTTGCAACACAAAGGTCTTTAAACATTTGAAGGGTCTCTATACCTTTTTCCATACGCTCTTCTTTCATGAAGTCATTTACATCCATGCCT
>Ga0306868_1001201_pt1 | contig 14215 bp, 8 predicted proteins | sample AntRauTorckE6832_FD_190411 | JGI IMG/M metagenome (GOLD analysis project Ga0306868, IMG submission 190411) | Saline lake microbial communities from Rauer Islands, Antarctica - Metagenome Torckler E6 #832 (v2) (version 2) | ecosystem: Environmental > Aquatic > Non-marine Saline and Alkaline >... | reverse complement strand
TTTCTTAAAAACAGTGCCACCTTTTTCTACTGCACCTTCGGCAACAACAATAATGGAATAATTTTTATCGTGAAGTTCATTGTCCGAGATCTTGGCGCAGACTTTTTCCATATCAAAGGGTATTTCCGGTAACACTATCACATCCGCACCGCCGGAAATGCCGGAATAAAGCGCTATCCAACCGGAATCTCTTCCCATGACCTCAACAACCATGGCCCGATCATGTGATTTCGCCGTGGAGTGAAGCTTGTCAAGGGCATTGGTGGCGGTTGATACCGCGGTGTCAAAACCAAAGGTTCTGTCCGTTGCTTCCAAGTCGTTGTCTATGGTCTTTGGTACGCCGATAACCGGCATACCTTTTTCAGCAAAACGCTTGGCCAGGCAAAGACTGCCGTCACCACCAACGACGATATGGCAATCAAAGCCTAATCTTTTAAAATTCCGCAGAATCTTATCGGAAACATCGACCACCTGCACCTCTCCCGCCAGGTTTTCCACCGGTCGAGCAAAGGGGTTCCCCTTATTGGTCGAGCCAAGAATCGTTCCCCCGGTGGCATATATTCCCTCAACGGAGCGGAGATTGAGCTGCACCATATCCTCCGTGTCCAAAAAGCCGCCATAACCGCTTTTACTCCCGTATACTTCCCACCCCCTGCGAATACAGGAGTGAACAACTGCATATATAACGGCATTGAGCCCTGGAGCGTCACCACCACCTGTTGAAATAACCACCTTTTTCATCAATACTCACCTTCAGTAAAATAACCGCACATTGATTTTCGAAGCCGCTCGTCGAGTGTCACAGCTGCGTGTTGCACTTGGCTCCATCGACACTGTATTACGAAACACAGTATCATTCCCTTCTAGAAACAGGCAAGAAAAATAATTTTCATCCTTCCTCCACGGGAATACCAAAAAATCCAAGGTGATAATTTAACCAAACCCTAAAATTTGAGTTTTTCCCGTTGCATTCGATTGACTTCTCTTGCGGTCCACATTAAGGTTTAGGAACAATTGAGGTATATGCATAAAAAAATAGCATAATACAACCAAGAAGCCCACGAACAACATTTTCAACAAGGAGATTTTTAATGTCTGAGTTCACAGTAACAGACTTGGCTCTCAATAAGCTCAAAGAATACCTGGCACAGAATAATATTGACTCTGCGCTCAGGGTTGCTTTAATGCAAGGCGGCTGAGCCGGCCCTTCTCTGGGACTGGCTCTGGATGAGCCAAAAGAAAACGACAAAGTTTACGATAACGACACATTGAAATTTCTGGTGGAAGATAGTCTGCTGGAAAAATGTGGCGAAATCAAGCTTGACTATATTGAAGCCGGTCCGCGATCCGGGTTCGGTATCACCTCAACCAACCCCATTAGTGATGGCGGCGGATGCAGCAGTGGATCCTGCGGCACAGGTGGTTGCGGCTGATTCTTATCACCCTTCGTACAGACCGAGGGATCTTTTAATGGTCCCTCGGTACCCCTCTCCACGCCCAGCCACCCCTCATGTAATATCCCAAGATTCGAGTGTCAAATTATTGACACAGCTTAAAACCATCCTTATTTTCTTCTCATTGATAACGCAACGATTGATTTTCGTAAAACTTCAGATCAGGAGAGAAGAATGCAATTTGATAAATTCACGCTCAAATCACAGGAAGCAATACAGGCTTCCCAACAGCTGGCGCGCGAAAACTCACACCAGCAGATACAACAACCACACCTGCTCAAGGCCATTCTCAACCAGCCGGACGGGGTGATCTCCCCTGTCCTGCAAAAAATGGGGATTGCCCCCGCGGTCCTTATTAAAGAGACGGAAAAACTGCTTGGTCAGATTCCTAAAGTATCAGGGACTGGAGCGGATCAGGTCTACGCCGCACCGGAGCTGCAAAAATGCCTCGACGCCGCATTATCCACAGCCTCACAAATGCAGGATGACTACATTTCCCAGGAACACCTTTTTCTGGCCATGCTGAAAGATAGTGCCTCCACCTGCTCAAAGATGCTGAAACAGCAAGGTGTTACGGAAAAGGATTTCCTCAATGCTCTCAGCACTATCAGGGGGAGTCAGCGCGTCATGGACCAGAGCCCTGAGGACAAATACCAGCCACTGGAAAAGTACGGCAGGAATATCACGGAAATGGCCCGAAAGGCCAAGCTCGATCCAGTCATAGGCCGGGATGAAGAAATACGCCGAATTATCCAGGTGCTGTCCAGACGAACGAAAAATAATCCCATCCTCATTGGAGAACCGGGTGTCGGCAAAACAGCTATCGTTGAAGGTCTTGCGCAGCGTATTGTCAATGGTGATATTCCAGCGACACTGCAAAACAAACAGGTCATCGCCCTGGATCTTGGCGCCTTGGTTGCCGGTGCCAAATATCGCGGCGAGTTCGAGGACAGGCTCAAGGCCGTGCTCAAAGAGGTGGAAGAACGGGCAGGCGAAATTATCCTCTTTATTGATGAAATTCATACCCTTGTTGGCGCCGGCGCCGCCGAAGGATCCATGGACGCCTCCAATATGCTCAAACCTGCCCTGGCTCGAGGAGAGCTCCATTGTGTCGGGGCAACAACCATCGATGAATACCGAAAATATATCGAGAAAGACACCGCACTTGAACGACGTTTTCAACCGGTGCTGGTCCAGGAACCAAGTGAGGAGGACACCATTGCCATCCTTCGTGGCATCAAGGAAAAATATGAAGTTCACCACGGCGTCCGTATCCAGGATTCCGCAACCGTTGCCGCCGTAGGTCTTTCCAGCAGGTATATCAGTGATCGTTTTCTTCCGGACAAGGCCATCGATCTCATTGATGAGGCAGCCTCCTCATTGCGCATTGAAATCGACTCCATGCCCACTGAAATCGACGAACTCGACCGTCAGCGGATCAAACTTGAAATTGAACTGGAAGCATTGAAAAAAGAAACCGATCAGGGCTCACGCAACCGTCTTGAGGAGATCAAGAAAAAACTTGCCGACCTCAATGATACACTCAATGGTATGAAGGGACAGTGGAACCTGGAACGGGAAACTATTCAAAAAATCCGTAACATTAAGGAGAAACTCGACCAGGCCCACAACGAGGAGCAACTAGCAGAGCGCAAAGGCGACTTCAGTCGCGTTGCCGAACTGCGCTATGACACAAAAGTACAGCTCAATCGCCAACTCGACGAGGAAAACGGTAATTTGCAAAAACTGCAAAGTGACACGCACATGCTCAAAGAGGAGGTCTCGGCGGAAGATATCGCCACGGTGGTGGCTAAATGGACAGGCATCCCGGTAGCCAAACTCCTCCAGGGGGAAAGAGAAAAACTCGTCCAGGCCGAAGGGTTTTTGCGCCAACGCGTCATAGGGCAGGAAGAGGCCATTCTCTCCGTTGCCAATGCGGTTCGCCGCACGCGTGCCGGGCTTCAGGATCCAAACAGGCCTTTGGGTTCGTTCATCTTTCTTGGACCGACCGGTGTTGGAAAAACCGAACTTGCCAGATCACTTGCAGATTTTCTCTTTGACAGCGAACAGGCAATGATTCGGGTCGACATGTCCGAATTTATGGAGAAACACTCCGTTGCCAGGCTGATAGGAGCGCCTCCCGGCTATGTCGGGTATGACCAGGGTGGATATCTCACCGAAGCTGTGCGTCGCCGACCGTATTCAGTCATCCTGCTCGATGAGATCGAAAAAGCCCATCAAGATGTCTTCAACGTTCTTCTCCAGGTATTGGATGACGGCAGAATGACAGACGGTAAGGGTCGGACGGTGGATTTTAAAAATACCATCATGATAATGACATCCAACCTCGGCTCCAACCTTATCATGAAAATGGCAGAAGAACATGCCAGCGAAAAAGATGTGAGAAATGCAATTGACGAAATTCTCCACAACCATTTTAAGCCCGAGTTTCTGAACCGCATCGATGAAACCATACTTTTCAAGAGTCTCTCCCGGGAAAGCATGGTTCAGATTGTCGACATTCAACTAAACTACCTCAAGAATCGGCTCAAAAAAAGGGACATCACCCTCCACATTCGGGAAAACGCCAAACAGTTTATCACAGACAAGGGATACAATCCCAGCTACGGCGCACGTCCACTTAAGCGTGCCATTCAGCGACATGTCGAAGATCCGCTGGCAATGCTGCTTCTGGAGGGGACGTTCAACGATAATGACCATATAGTTGTGGAAGACCAAGGTGACAGGCTGAATTTCACTAAAGCAGCCAAATAGATGGTCGTATAAAGAGCTCTCCCCTTCTTGAAGGGATATCTCTGCTTTACCTTTTTAGATGAATATGGTTCGATAATGAATAATTACGCAGAGGCGGGCTTTGCCCCGCCTCTGCTTTTTTCTGGATTCCAACCACTACACACATTAAGATACTCCCTCAAAAAAAGAGACATTCCTATGAGCACTACAGTCGAAGATATAACCATAAATTACGAAGAAGACGGACTCCTTCTGGTCAAGGAGCTTGATAAGGCAATTCTGTCCAAGGGGGCCTGGACCACTATTCTCTTTCGCTACCAGAATTTCAACCGCTCCAAGGGTGAATACAGCAAGGATATGTACACCATCCGCCGCTACCAGAAACGCCAGGGAGAGTATATCCCCAAGTCTAAATTCAACATATCCAGCCCGGAGCAGGCGAAGAAAATCATAGAGGCGCTGCAAGGCTGGATGTAGTCTTTTACTACATGCATTTGTAACTATTCAGCAAAGAGCAAAAAACCAGCAGCTTCTCCTGAACTTTAACTGTTCAGCAATGCTCTAGATGTGCGCAAGCAGCCTGGAAAACTATAGTAGACCTATGTTTTACGGGCTGCTTGCGTTCAGATGGTGTGCTGCTGAATAGTTACATGCATTTTTTTTGTCAAAAAGTCATTGACAGCAGGAGAGTGATCAAGTAGTTTGCCTCGGTCTTTGGGAGGCGTGGCGAGTGGTATTGAGCGGTGCGCAACAAAGATGAAAGCAAAGAAGAAACGCACAAAGAAAAGTCTTGACGGTTGCAAATGTTTTGATTAGGGTGTGCGTCTCGCCGCGACATAAGTCGCGCACCATGGCTTCCATGGCAACGATCCTTGAAAACTGAATAACAACAATAAGCAAACGGGCCCAACGTGTTTTTCTAAAACACATTGGAGCAAGTTTTCGTAATTTTGAAAATAGAGCTCTTGTAAACTTCAGCTTGGCTGAAGAAGCATACGAAACTGTCTTAGACAGTTCAGATATTAAACTGGAGAGTTTGATTCTGGCTCAGAACGAACGCTGGCGGCGTGCTTAACACATGCAAGTCGAACGCGAAAGTTTCTTTCGGGAAATGAGTAGAGTGGCGCACGGGTGAGTAACGCGTAAGTAATCTGCCCTTGTGTTCGGAATAACCCACCGAAAGGTGTGCTAATGCCGGATACGCTGGAGACAGGAAAGGTGGCCTCTTCATGAAAGCTACCGCACAGGGAGGAGCTTGCGTACCATTAGCTAGTTGGTAGGGTAACGGCCTACCAAGGCAACGATGGTTAGCGGGTCTGAGAGGATGATCCGCCACACTGGAACTGAAACACGGACCAGACTCCTACGGGAGGCAGCAGTGAGGAATATTGCGCAATGGGGGAAACCCTGACGCAGCGACGCCGCGTGGATGATGAAGGCCTTCGGGTCGTAAAATCCTGTCAGATGGGAAGAAGTGTTATACGGTTAATACCCGTATGATTTGACGGTACCATCAAAGGAAGCACCGGCTAACTCCGTGCCAGCAGCCGCGGTAATACGGAGGGTGCAAGCGTTGTTCGGAATTACTGGGCGTAAAGCGCGCGTAGGCGGTCTGTTAAGTCAGATGTGAAAGTCCATGGCTCAACCATGGAAGTGCATATGATACTGGCAGGCTTGAGTACTGGAGGGGGTAGTGGAATTCCCGGTGTAGAGGTGAAATTCGTAGATATCGGGAGGAATACCGGTGGCGAAGGCGACTACCTGGCCAGATACTGACGCTGATGTGCGAAAGCATGGGGAGCAAACAGGATTAGATACCCTGGTAGTCCATGCCGTAAACGTTGTGAACTAGGTGTTGGGATGGTTAATCGTCTCATTGCCGCAGCTAACGCATTAAGTTCACCGCCTGGGGAGTACGGTCGCAAGATTAAAACTCAAAGAAATTGACGGGGGCCCGCACAAGCGGTGGAGTATGTGGTTTAATTCGACGCAACGCGCAGAACCTTACCTGGTCTTGACATCCCGGGAATCTTGTGGAAACACGAGAGTGCCTCTTTGAGGAGCCTGGAGACAGGTGCTGCATGGCTGTCGTCAGCTCGTGTCGTGAGATGTTGGGTTAAGTCCCGCAACGAGCGCAACCCCTATCTTTAGTTGCCATCATTAAGTTGGGCACTCTAGAGAGACTGCCGGTGTCAAACCGGAGGAAGGTGGGGATGACGTCAAGTCCTCATGGCCTTTATGACCAGGGCTACACACGTACTACAATGGCCGGTACAAAGGGCAGCCACAGGGCGACCTGGAGCGAATCCCGTAAAACCGGTCTCAGTCCGGATTGGAGTCTGCAACTCGACTCCATGAAGTTGGAATCGCTAGTAATCGTGGATCAGCATGCCACGGTGAATACGTTCCCGGGCCTTGTACACACCGCCCGTCACACCACGGGAGTTGGTTGTACCAGAAGCAGTTGAGCAAACTTTTCGAAGATGCAGGCTGCCAAGGTATGGCTGGTAACTGGGGTGAAGTCGTAACAAGGTAGCCCTAGGGGAACCTGGGGCTGGATCACCTCCTTTTAAAGGAAGAAGTGGTTGAGTCCGATACTCTGCATTATGTAGAGCGGGAGTACAACAAACCACCAATCTGGGGATTAACCCCGTTTGCTTATCAGAAGACAAAATAATGAGGTGCTTCGCGCATGAAATTATAAAGTTTTCTTCCAGGATATCTGTAGGCTGGTATGTTGTTATTCAGTTTTGAGGGATTGTTTTTGATCTTTTAAAGTTAGTGAAAACCGAACCAGAAGGCCCATATACAAGCCGGATGCAGTTCGCAGAAGAAATCGCCGCAGGCGACACGCTATTCTGTCTTCTGTCATCTGCCTTCTGACTTCTGAAAGGGCCTATAGCTCAGCTGGTTAGAGCGCACGCCTGATAAGCGTGAGGTCGGTGGTTCAAGTCCACCTAGGCCCACCATTATCAGAAACCAGAAATCAGAAACCAGAAGACAGTAAAGCTAGGGCGCGCAGCGCCAAATCAAACTGTCCTCTGGCCGCTGATTTCTGATACGGGGGTGTAGCTCAGCTGGGAGAGCGCCTGCCTTGCACGCAGGAGGCCATCGGTTCGAACCCGTTCACCTCCACCAATCAGAAAGCAGATGACAGAAGTCAGAATTGTTAGCTGCTTCGCAGAAAGAAACTACAGTATATGAATAGTTGATCTTCTGATACGGTGGTACACACAAATTGTTTTGGGATTTTGCATCCCACAGTCGTCGTCGTTGAACGCCGCAGGCGGAAATTATTCTGTCCGCTGGCTTCTGATTTCTGACAACTGAAACGTTCTTTGATAATTGAATAGTAGAGGATACAAAATCCTTTGGACCGTGTTTCATGGATACACCGGTTTTACTGAACCACCGTATCGATTATATGAGCACCTCCAGGTTCAAAGGTTACAGTAGTTGAGTTTTTAATAGTTTAATCAAGTTTAATGGATAAGCTACTAAGGGCTAACGGCGGATGCCTTGGCATCGGAAGGCGATGAAGGACGCGGCAAGCTGCGATAAGCTTCGGGGAGTCGTTAACAGGCTTTGATCCGGAGATTTCCGAATGGGGGAACCCGATGGGAGTCATATCCCATCATTCGTATCTGAATACATAGGATACGAAAGCGAACGCAGGGAACTGAAACATCTAAGTACCTGCAGGAATAGAAATCAATTGAGATTCTGTGAGTAGCGGCGAGCGAAAGCGGAATAGCCCAAACCGGTCAATTTATTGGCCGGGGTTGTAGGACCCCGACGTGGGATTGATGATGAATAGTGGAACGGCATGGAAAGGCCGACCATAGACGGTGATAGTCCGGTACACGAAATTCTGATTCACCCTAGGGAGTTCCTGAGTACCACGAGACACGTGAAACCTTGTGGGAATCTGGGAGGACCATCTTCCAAGGCTAAATACTACCCGATGACCGATAGTGAACGAGTACCGTGAGGGAAAGGTGAAAAGAACCCCGGGAGGGGAGTGAAATAGAAACTGAAACCGTTAGCTTACAAGCAGTCGAAGCACTATGTATTTATACAGTGTGACGGCGTGCCTTTTGCATAATGAGTCAACGACTTATCCTGTGCAGCGAGGTTAAGCCGCGAGGTGGAGCCGCAGCGAAAGCGAGTCTTAAATGGGCGAATGAGTTGCATGGGGTAGACCCGAAGCCGGGTGATCTATCCATGGCCAGGGTGAAGTCTCGGTAACACGAGATGGAGGCCCGAACCATTGTAGGTTGAAAACTGCTTGGATGAGCTGTGGATAGGAGTGAAAGGCTAATCAAACTCGGTGATAGCTGGTTTTCTTCGAAATATATTTAGGTATAGCCTCATATGATGACTGACGGAGGTATAGCACTGACAAGGCTAGGGGGCCCACCGGCTTACCAACCCTTATCAAACTCAGAATGCCGTCAAGTTCAAGTATGGGAGTCAGTCTACGGGAGATAAGTTCCGTGGTCGAGAGGGAAACAACCCAGACCGTCAGCTAAGGTCCCTAAACTATGCTAAGTGGAAAAGGATGTGGAATTGTGAATACAACCAGGAGGTTGGCTTAGAAGCAGCAACCCTTTAAAGAAAGCGTAATAGCTCACTGGTCTAATGAATCTGCGCCGAAAATGTAACGGGGCTAAGCATAGTACCGAAGCTACGGTTTCAGAAACCAGAATACAGAGGACAGAAACCAGATGATCAAGTCATTTGAAGACTTGGAAGTGTTTCAACGAGCGTATACGTTATCTTTGGAGATTCATACCTTAAGTTTTGAGTTTCCCCAAAGAGAGCAGTATGGGCTTGGTGAACAGATACGGCGTGCGAGTAAATCAATCTGCGCAAATATAGCGGAAGGTTTTGCCAAGCAGCGGTATTCAACCAGGGAGTTCAACCGGTATCTTATGATAGCGATTGGCTCAAGTGACGAAATGAGAGTCTGGATACGATACTGTCTTGATCTGGAGTACATAGAAGAAGAGACTTGGAAACATTGGCGAGATGAATATAAAGAAATTTCAAAGATGTTATCAGGGCTAAGCAGAAGCTGGACTTAGTCATACTTGGCGCGCAGCGTCTGACTAAACTGACTTCTGTCCTCTGTCTTCTGGTTTCTGGAAGGTAGAAGAACATTGTGGCCGCCTGAGAAGGTACACCGAAAGGAGTGCTGGAGGTTCCACAAGAGCTTATGTTGACACGAGTAGCGATAAACAAGGTGAGAAACCTTGTCGCCGAAAGCCTCAGGTTTCCTGTAGTCAAGTTAATCTGCTCAGGGTTAGTCGGCTCCTAAGGCGAGGCCGAGAGGCGTAGTCGATGGGAAACAGGTTAATATTCCTGTACCACTTGCATAATGTTATGGTAAGGGGGGACGGAGAAGGTAAGGCCATCCGGGCGCTGGTTGTCCCGGTTCAAGCGTGTAGTCGGAGGACTTAGGCAAATCCGGGTCCTTGTTAACGGTGAGGCGTGATGACGATGTCGAAAGACAGCAAAGTGGCTGGTTCCATGCTTCCAGGAAAATCCTCGTATCTAGTTATGAAGGTGACCGTACCGCAAACCGACACAGGTAGGCAGGTAGAGAATACCAAGGCGCTTGAGAGAACTCTGGTTAAGGAACTCGGCAAAATAGCACCGTAACTTCGGGAGAAGGTGTGCCTGCATGGTGATTTTATTTACTAAATTGAGCCTACGCAGGTTGCAGTGAAATGGGGGGAGCGACTGTTTACTAAAAACACAGGACTCTGCGAAGTCGAAAGACGAAGTATAGGGTCTGACGCCTGCCCGGTGCTGGAAGGTTAAGGGGACGTGTTAGCGCAAGCGAAGCACTGAACCGAAGCCCCAGTAAACGGCGGCCGTAACTATAACGGTCCTAAGGTAGCGAAATTCCTTGTCGGGTAAGTTCCGACCTGCACGAATGGCGTAACGATTTCCCCACTGTCTCAACCAGAGACTCAGCGAAACTGTAGTACCGGTGAAGATGCCGGTTACCCGCAACAAGACAGAAAGACCCCGTGAACCTTTACTACAGCTTGGCATTGGTTTTTGAGGTAACATGTGTAGGATAGGTGGGAGACTTGGAAGCGGGCACGCTAGTGTCTGTGGAGTCGCCCTTGAAATACCACCCTTGTTATCTTAGGAATCTAACTGCGGTCCGTTATCCGGATCCAGGACATTGTCTGGTGGGTAGTTTGACTGGGGCGGTCGCCTCCTAAAGAGTAACGGAGGCGCGCGATGGTTCCCTCCGGCTGATTGGAAACCAGCCTAAGAGTGTAAAGGCATAAGGGAGCTTGACTGCGAGACAGACATGTCGAGCAGGTACGAAAGTAGGTCTTAGTGATCCGGCGATTCCGCATGGAAGGGTCGTCGCTCAACGGATAAAAGGTACTCCGGGGATAACAGGCTTATCTCCCCCAAGAGTCCATATCGACGGGGAGGTTTGGCACCTCGATGTCGGCTCATCACATCCTGGGGCTGGAGCAGGTCCCAAGGGTTTGGCTGTTCGCCAATTAAAGTGGTACGTGAGCTGGGTTTAAAACGTCGTGAGACAGTTTGGTCCTTATCTGTTGCGGGCGCAGGATATTTGAGGAGATCTTTCCCTAGTACGAGAGGACCGGGATGGACGAACCTATGGTCGACCAGTTGTTCCGCCAGGAGCATTGCTGGGTAGCTACGTTCGGCAGGGATAACCGCTGAAAGCATCTAAGCGGGAAGCCCACTCCAAGATAAGATATCCCATGGCTTAGTCGCCATCTGAAGGCTCGTGGTAGACCACCACGTTGATAGGTCGGGTGTGGAAGTGCAGTAATGCATGGAGCTTACCGATACTAATACGCCGTGCGGCTTATCCATTTTTGTTGATTAGACGCACTACTTCTTTCTCTACTATTCGATTATCACTTTTTTGTATACTGTTCAGCAATCTCATCATTGAGAACTGTTCAGCAGTGCTTTAGATGTGGACAAGCAGCCCGTGCTGCTGTACACAGTCAGTACGCTGGATGGGTTGATTGTGCGCAGCTGGAGTGCTGCTGGACAGTTCAGGTTTTTTCGGTGGTCATAGCGAAGAGGATCCACCCGTTTCCATTCCGAACACGGAAGTTAAGCTCTTCAGCGCCGATGGTACTGCATGGGTCACTATGTGGGAGAGTAGGTCGCCGCCGATTTTTTTACCAAAGCCCCTTAACGATTCATTCGTTAAGGGGCTTTTTTTATTACCGCAAACAAAGCGCAGCTAATCAACCCAGGACTCTTCACATGTTGCCTTCAAGGGACGCCATAAACCCCGTCCCTGGGGGCTTAGCCGCAGCCGTCCTGGCTGGCATACCCTTGAACACAACATGTGAAGAGTCCTTACCCCTCGGTGTTTCAAGTTGAGCTTTGCAAATCACACAAGAGGAGAGGCAAAATACACACCAACCTCTTTCTATAGTCAAATTTTTCTGTCCTCTGACTTCTGTCTTCTGACAAGTGGTTCGCCGCCGAATCTTTTAACAAAAAACCCCTGAGGGAATTTCTCACTCAGGGGTTTTTCTTCAAATCGTTCAACAAGACGAATTACTCTATTTTACGGGTGTAAACTCCACTCTTCTGTTTTTCGCCCTGGATGCTGAAGTTTCGTTGGAATATGCAGGTCGTATTTCGCCATATCCAATTGTTTTCAATCTATAATCGGCAATACCGAGCTTCTCTACCAGATATTTTTTGACAGCCATGGCACGCCGCTCTGAAAGATTCTGGTTATAGGCCTGGGTTCCAATGGCATCGGTATGTCCTTCAACTATCACTTTAAGTTGTGGCTCCGCTGCAAATATCTTTTTAGTTTTGTCCAACACAGGATAAAACTCTTCTTTAATCACAGCTTTATCAAAATCAAAAAGCACTTCACCTTGCACCGCCCAGCAACCACGATCATCTACTTCGACGTTTGCCGGGGTATTTGGACAATCGTCATTTGCATCAAGAACACCATCACCATCACTATCACCATCAATTGTCGCCGTTGCCATTCCTTCCGGCTCCGCTGGGGTCATCTTGACTGCTACTTCATCAACCATAGGCAAACTGTACGCTGACAATATATTTTCCCATTCGCTCCCGCCATAGGCAATGCTCTTTTGACCAAATATTATTTCCCCCCCAGTGCTTTTGGCATACGAACCCACCTTCAGTTTGTCCTCGACATCCTGCATAGTCAGCACAAGCCCATACGATGTAAAAATGTCATGATACTGGCTCGGTGTGTACGCAGTAGGAACATTATTCAAAATCGGTTTTCCATCTGAAGACGCGGCATAGCTCATGGGGAGATCATCGGCAGCACCGGAAGAAATATCCAGATCCAATCCATAGGCTTGCATTATTTTGTCAAATGTTTTTGAGCTGTAGGCTGTTGAACTCTTATAGAAGAATGGAGAACTCTCTTCCGGAAATGTGATAGCTTGTGCTGATGATCCAACAGCAAGCACTACGAGTGAAACCAATGCGCACTTTTTAAACATGTCAGGCTCCTTATTTTTTAGAATTTTTATCTTTGGCTCTATAACTATAATTCACAAATGACACCAGCAACGTGTCAAAACATCTCGGTCAAGTTTGTGTGATTCAGAAAAGGCCCTTTTACTCTACTCTTCGTTGCTCTCAAAACTTTATCCTTTGAGGTCCTGAGGTAAGCAGCAACCGCAATATCAAACCGTGATAAAATTCATCGAACGTCTCGATTCAGAATGTGTACGCTATCTAATTGAGACTCTTATATTTTTGGTTCTGGGTAGACAGAAAACTACAATTCTATTAGATTGAGAAGTTTTTTAACTTTCCGATAACATTATTATAGCTATTGCAACACTAAAGTCAAACAAACACAGACAATCAATCAATATTCCATTAAATTTTATAGCCCGGCATCGTTATGTGTATCCTGTCTTCATACCATTTTTACAATGTTTAGCTTCGTGCTACTGTCAACGTTTGCTTCGGCGATAAAACAGCACCTGCACCTTTTTTGCGTTGGAGCCGTTCGTTAGTGTCTATCCATAAACGTGAGTTTTTCTCTCTACGTGGCACTCTCAAAATTTCACCACAGGCATAGAGTTAATATCGAAGTCGTTGCCTACCTCGGAGGATAAGATATGAAGTGTTGGAATTCTGTCAATCCTGCATATATACCTAATACACACCTGACAGATACCCTGCTCTATTATTCCTTGGCGATATACCTGCGCATTTCTTTGTGCACAGCCGCCCAAATTTGCGAGATACGCTCTATGTAATCAGGCAGCGTCCCCCCCGCCCTCTTCTCGCCTAGCGTCAAAGCATATTCAATATCCTCTAAAACCTCCTGCATACCACGGGCACCTACATTTGCCGCAGCTCCTTTCATCTTGTGTATCTGCTTTTTGAAAACTACCATATTATTTTCAGCAGCAGATTGATGCAAATTTTCCATCTGCCTGGCCATATCCTTGATAAATTCCTCAAGTATGGTTTTGGCAAGAACAGTATCATTTAAAATTCTTGCTTCAAGTTCCTTGAAAAAGAAGACCTCTGTTGACTCTTCGGTCCTGTCTTCATTCTTATTGGTCTTGGCTAACATGCTATGATCATGATGTTGTTTTGAACGTTCAAATTGATTTTCCATTACCTTCGCAAGCATTTGCGGTGTTATCGGTTTTGCGAGATAATCGTTCATCCCAGCCTTCAGGCACTTATCCCTATCCTTATCCATGGCATGCGCTGTCAAGGCAATAATTGGAATATCAGTGATTTCTACCAAACTGTGATTACCCCGGATTATTTTTGTTGCCTCAATACCGTCCATATACGGCATTTGCACATCCATAAGAATGAGGTCATACCCAATAGTGTTCGGCACAGTTTTTGAATGACATGCCGGGCGCTCCGGTCATTTTTTTTCTGGACTCGCAAGTCTGTTTCTGCTATCTTATGGCCATGAAACAGCATAATGTTACTGTTCAGGGTGA
>Ga0306868_1001193_pt1 | contig 14252 bp, 16 predicted proteins | sample AntRauTorckE6832_FD_190411 | JGI IMG/M metagenome (GOLD analysis project Ga0306868, IMG submission 190411) | Saline lake microbial communities from Rauer Islands, Antarctica - Metagenome Torckler E6 #832 (v2) (version 2) | ecosystem: Environmental > Aquatic > Non-marine Saline and Alkaline >... | reverse complement strand
TTATTGCCTTCAATGAAACGTATGATCGCTACCTGGGCATCATTCAGGTCGATAATATTGTGGTCGTGGACGGCCACGTCGACAAGCGCCGGGGGCAGCCGCAGATTATTTCAAATTCCTTTGAACGCATTGAAAGCATGCGCGAGAAACATCAGCATAATATATCACTCATGCTGGATATTGATACGAAGGTGTTGACCAATGATGAAATCCAACAAATGGCCACCCTTTTTGAGCAACACCAGGGCGAAACGAATATTGAGCTCAACGTGCTAAGTGCCGAAGCCAAGCGGCCTTTTGCCATGCACGTGCGTAAATTCGTGGTGGAACCGAACGAAGAATTAATGTCAGGCTTAGAATCGATTTTGGGAAAAGAAGCCGTGGCGCTGACCAAAAACAACTGATGCGCTGTTCCTCAACTCCAACTGGTGATGACCCCAAAATTGAGATATGCAAAATGATGAGATTCGAACTCACCCCGTAAGATAAACTGGGGTGATGATATCAATAACCATAAGTGATGTGCACTTGATCTAAAGATTTACAATATTTGGACAGAAATTGAGTTCGCCTAACGCAGTTAGGGGTTAAAAAGATAATGACACCTGTCAGCGTGGTACAATCAACGCTTTCAGGTCCTGCGGACGCTGACAGGTTGAGAAGGTTAATCCCTCAACGCGTTCGTCTAATAATTATATTTAATGAACAATTAAAATGTTATGAGCAAAGCACTAAAATTTACCGATGATTCATTTGAAAATGATGTTTTAAACGCTGATGAGCCCGTTCTTGTAGACTTCTGGGCCGAATGGTGCGGACCGTGCCGTGTGGTAGGTCCCGTGGTTGATGAGCTGGCCGGCGAATATGAAGGAAAAGCAAAAATTGGCAAAGTTGATGTAGATAATAATCAAATTGCCACCGAATACGGCGTCCGTAGCATTCCCACGCTTCTGATTTTTAAAAATGGAGAAGTGGTTGATCAGATAGTAGGGGCCGTGCCCAAAACGCAACTTAAAAAACAGCTTGATGCGCAGTTGACAAACTGAATACCAACGTATTCTATGGCGGGGTGATGGATTTCATTCATCACCTTTTTCATTTAGCGCGCTTGGGAAGGAGTTTAAACTGCATCTTTATGGCAGTGCCGCCCTTTAAAAAAGATACCTCATCGGCATGTTGTTTGATAAGAAATATGCCGCGGCCTGACTCCTTGAGGAGATTATCTTCACTCAGCGGATTTTCAAGTATTTCAGGGTCAAAACCATCCCCTTCATCCTGTACGGTAACGTATAATTTGTCTTCTTTAAGCAAGGCTTTAATGCGAACCTGCTTTTCTTCACCCTCTTTATTGCCGTGCACAATGGCGTTTGTTACCGCCTCGTTAACAGCCAACCGCATTTCCCTAAATTGATCATCTTCATATTTATTCCAATCTGCAAGACTCAATAGAAACGGCCTTAGCTTTTCAATTTCTTCAAAAGAAGAATTGAGTATCAGTATTTTCGATTCTGTATCGTTCATTTCTACATCTTTTTAATCATAAAAAAAATACGAAAAACATCTATCCGTAGATTTACTGCATTTGCAATGCTGTTGCTGCTTTATCAATCCCCAAAATCCATACTGTCTGACAGAAGGCATAAGGTACGTTGCGCACTAATCTTTTAAAAAAACTTATACGGCAGAATAGATTTCAAAGTATAAAAAAAATCTAACAATGAATAAGCCATATTGTACAACTAAGATGAAGAAATTAGCAATGTTCATTTGTTGATCTGCCTTTTATTAACATTAAGTTAATATAGATTTAACAGATTTTAGTTTATTTTTTCAACCAATATAACTTCACATTGGATACCATTTTTAAATGCCGCAATCTGAAAATTCTTCTTCAGGTTCCACGTTTCAGAACTTGATTCCCTCCGGGTTTTACAACGTTATTAAAGAAGAGCGAACCTTTCTGGCGCTCATCGGTTTCTTCTTTATCATTGCGGGCGTTACCTTTCCGTATGCAGAGATTGCCAAATGGGTGGGTTTTGCGCTGGCGGGGTATTCGGCCATTGCCAACGACAGCATTCAAACCATCGGCACCTTTATGGCCTCTAACGAGGATAAAAAATGGTGGGTGCTCTGGCTATTCATTGGCGGCATATTTTTAGCTACCGTATCCTATAGCTGGTACACCTTCAGCGGTGATGTAAGTTACCAGCGGCTGGCCTCAAAAGGATTTGCCGAAGCGCCGCAATCGTTCACCTTTTTACAGATTGCTGCTCCCATCTTTCTATTGATACTCACGCGCATGCGCATGCCGGTATCAACCACCTTTTTGCTGCTTAGTGTGTTCGCCGCAGATGTTTCAGCCATTGGTAAAGTGCTCACCAAAAGCCTTTCCGGATATTTAGTGGCATTTGTAGCCGCGGCTGTTGTCTGGGTGCTGCTTTCGAGGATCATTAAAAAGTTTGTGAAAGGTAAGCCGCACCCGGCATGGACCGTTTTTCAGTGGCTTACAAGCGGAACCCTGTGGGCGGTATGGATTATGCAGGATGCAGCAAATATTGCCGTATTCTTGCCGCGCTCGTTGAGCTTTGGACAATTTTTAGCCTTTGCGCTCTATATTTTCTTTGGGCTTGGCATTTTGTTTTATCTGCGGGGTGATAAAATTCAGCAAGTGGTTACCGAAAAGTCAGACGTGCGCGATATTCGTTCGGCATCCATTATTGATTTCGTTTATGCGATTATCCTGTATTATTTCAAGATCAAAAGTCAGGTTCCAATGAGCACCACCTGGGTTTTTATTGGTTTACTGGCCGGCCGCGAAATAGCCATGACCTTTACCGATGTCCGCGGCAAGGGCAAACCGTTAGGCGAAAGCCTGAAACTTATAGGCAAAGACGCCGGATATGCATTAATTGGACTAGCCGTGTCCATTGCGCTTGCCATTGCTATCAACCCGGGCATTGAAGCCGAAATCTGGAACTATATCACGGGGTGATGTAGGCGACCGTCTCAAATAACTGCCTTTCTTGCCTTATAAGACCTTTTTTGTTGCATTTCTGCTAAATAAAATGTTCATTCTACACCTTAATTAATCTTTTACAGGCTAAAAGATTACCTTTTAACATTAATCAGTTCCATTACAAACGATGGATGCCAGCGTACTCGTATTAAATAAAGATTACCAGCCATTGAGCGTGTGCTCAGTGCATCGGTCGGTTAAGCTGCTTTTTTTAGATAAAGCAGAGATGCTGCACGACTATCCCGAGCGCAAAATTCGCACAGTAAAAAAAGAGTATGATTACCCTTCGGTTATACGGCTGCTTCGTTTCATCAACCTACCGTATAAAAGCATTGTGCTTTCGCGGTATAACGTGATGAAAAGAGATGCCAATACGTGTCAGTATTGTGGTTCCAAGCGTAACTTGACCATTGATCACATTCTGCCGCGCAGCCGCGGTGGCAAAGACAGCTGGGAAAATCTTATCACCGCCTGCAATGAATGCAACGTCCGTAAAGGCGACCGCACCCCCGATGAAGCCCAAATGGAGATGCTGCAAGAAGCCTATCGTCCGGTTCATATCACCTTTTTCCAGTCGCTGCTCGGCGGCGTAGAAGAAGAGTGGAAGCCGTATTTGTATATGTAATATAGAACACGGATAAGGCGGATTAGACGAATTATTGTGGTAAAATATTTATAAAATTTCTTCTGTGGGAATCTGCTCAATCCGCATCATCCGCGTTCTATTCACTTCATATCATTTACACAAAAAATTTGTATTTTTAGGAGTTCAAAAGTGTAGCTACGAACAACTAATCACCAAAAACAAATTCACCGGCACAACAATGAGCAGCAAAGGACGCGTATTAGTAGCCATGAGCGGCGGGGTTGATTCCTCGGTAGCCGCGGTCATGCTTAAAGAGCAGGGCTACGACGTCATTGGCATTACCATGAAAACCTGGGACTATTCCCGCGTGGGCGGCAAGTCCGGCAAAGAGACCGGCTGTTGCACCTTGGAGTCTATGAATGATGCCCGCCAAATTGCCGTCAATTACGGATTTAAGCATTTTATTGTTGATATACGAGATGAGTTTGGTGATTGGGTGATTGACCGCTTTGTTAATGACTACGTAGAAGGCCGCACGCCGAACCCATGTGTTCTTTGTAATACTCATATTAAGTGGGCCGCGCTGTTGCGCCGGGCCGATAATTTAGGCTGTGATTACATTGCCACCGGGCACTATGCAAAAGTGCGCGAAGAAAACGGTCGTCATATTATTTCCCGCGGACTCGATCCGCGTAAAGATCAGTCGTATGCGCTTTGGGGGGTGCAACAAGAACACCTGGCGCGCACTATTTTTCCGTTGGGCAGCTACGAAAAAACAGAAATTCGCGATTTAGCCCAAGAATTTGGCCTCACCAAAGTGGCTGACAAACCTGATTCATATGAAATATGCTTCGTCCCCGATGATGACTACCGTCGATTCTTGAAAGATCGCGTGGACGGGCTTGAAGAACGCGTAAAAGGTGGAAAATTCGTCGACCAGCAGGGGAATATTGTGGGTGAGCATGAAGGATATCCCTTTTATACCGTTGGTCAGCGGCGCGGGCTGGATTTAGCGCTGGGCACACCGGTGTATGTAACCGACATCAACCCGCACACCAACGTCATTCAAATTGGCGAAAAGAGTGATCTTATCAGTACCACCTGTCGCGCCAATGAATTGAATCTGGTCAAGTATGATGAAGTGCCGGGCGGCGAAATGGACGTGACGGGCATGATTCGCTATAACGATTCCGGCGCCAACGCGCACCTTCGTCAGCTGGGTGATGACGAAGTAGAAGTCACCTTTCCGGCAGGGCGTGAAGCCATCACCCCGGGGCAGGCGGTGGTTTGTTATGAAGGCCGCGATGTGGTGGCCGGCGGATGGATTCATAAAGTGAATATAGAAGTGGAAGCCTTGCAAGCAGTATAACCGCCGACAGACAATAATTTTGGAAAAAGCCTGTTTGTTAAAGAGCAGGTTTTTTTAATTGAAACTTTACCGGAACGTATCGAGTACAATACATTAAGCAATTATTACAAACCAAATACCATTATGAAGAAATTATCACTGTTACTGGCGCTCGTTCTTTGCATATCACTAAATCAATCGTATGCGCAATTCGAGGGCGAAATAAAATTTACCGTTTATGAGATGGAATCCGGCGAAAAGATGAAAAACGATGATGCTTTTAGCTTATTCATCACCCCGGACCGCATGATGCTTCGAAGCTCTGAAAGTTTGGAGGTGACCGGCAGTATAGAAACAGAAGGATTGCTGGTGCGTCATAAAGAGAAAGATTTTGTTCTTCTTTCGAGTGATGAGAAAGCGATGCAGATTACAAAATCCGATATCACATCACTCATGAATATGTTTGGTGGAAACGCTACCGACCAGATGAAAGAAGAAGTGGAGGAAGCCGAGCCAGGCTTGAAAATGGAAAAGACGAATGAGATGCAATCTATCAACGGCTATGAGGCGCAAAAATTTATTTTTACTAATGAAGAATCGCCCAATGAACGATCGGAAGTATGGATGACGAAAGGCTTGAACATTAATTGGGGCATTCTTGCCGAGCCGTGGGGCGATAACGTGAAACAATTTGCCGGCGCAGATGATTTTCCCATAGATATGATATTTGAGGACGATTATTTTCCCGTTAAAATGCAGCAATTTAAAGATGGCGAACTTACCGAGGAGGTCGTAGCCGAGATTAATACAAAGGATGTTGAAGCAATGGTTCAAATACCGTCTGGTATGCAGGTAGTGAACCTGCAAGCTTATCTGTTCCAGCAGATGCGCAATAGTCAATAAAAATAATGCCGGCAGAAAGTTAAACATACTGTTGCGAGGGAGTTGTACTCCCAAAGCAAAGCAAATTATATTCCTAAAATACTTAACCCTGACAGGGTTCGAACCCTTTCAGGGTTTGCTGTTTGAGCGCATGAATTCTATCCAGAAAAGGGCTCGAGCGCGTTCGCTCGGGCTTTTTTTACAGGAGAGCTTAGTTACTTTTTGCCACGTTACCCAGCATGTACATAGCGCCGGTGGGTTGCTGGGAGCCGCCTTCCGGTTCCAGGGTAATAGCAAAGGCGTTGGCGTTCTGTTTGTTGGCATCAGCCATTTGTTCAATCTTAAAGAAGGAATCTTTGGCGCCGGTTTGTACCGAGAATAATCCGGAAGGTACCGGTTTATTATTCTTTATAAGCCAAAGTTGATATGCTTTACCTGAAGGCACCTCCGGTAAGTTGGAAACCTGCAAAAGGGCCTGTTGATTTTCAGCATCCCAGATTACTTTTCCATAGCCGCCGGGGTTCACTTCCAAGCCATCCATGACGACTAAATCTACGGTACGAGCTCCAAGAATAGAAAGCATTTCATCTTTCTGCTGATTCTCAGATTTAAGTTCAGTAATGGTCGCTTCTTGCTCGTTTATTGTAGCATTTTGGTCAAATGCAAAGTAGGCAAGTGCAAGCGTGATGATAAGTAACGCAAACGAGGCCGCCATGGCCAGTGTTGAGCGGCTAAGACCACGACTTTTTTCTTTTGATTCGGAATCCGTTGGTACTGCAGAAACGGCTACAGCATCATCAGTTGTTGAGCCCGATTCAATATTCTTTATCACTGCTTTTTTAACAGACGCCGATGGTTGAACTTTCTCAACGGTAAAAGCCAGGTTATTGGCGGCCGACTGCATTTTGTCGAAGGTTTGCCGTTGATCTTCATCGGCCTCACGCATTAATTCTTCAAACTCTTCATTCTCTGCCGCACTCAGGGCATTAAGTACATAGCCTGCGCAAAGCTCTTCAAAATGCTCGCTATGTGTGGTGTTATTGGTCATTTTGTTGAATAAATGATTCTAAAATGTTTTTCAGTTTTATCATGCCCTGCCGCGTTCGGGTTTTTACTGTCCCAAGCGGAATTTCGAGGTGGTCCGAAATTTCAGACTGCGTCAGTCCGCGGTAGTACGCCACCTTCAGCACTTTGCTTTGGGCTTCCGGTATCTCTTTCAATGCTTTTTTAACCATCGATGCCCGGTCTGAATGAATGGTTGTTTCCAGCGGATCAAATTTGTCGCCCTCAAGAAAAAATGCTGGCTCATGAACGCTGACGGAAGCCTTTTTTTGTGTTTTATAATCTTTCGACCGAATGCGGTCAATAGCTTTATTTCGTGTAAGCGTTACCAGCCAGCTATATACATTGCCGCGTCCTTCTTTAAAGGTATGCGCCTTTTCCCAAATATTTACAAAAACTTCCTGGAGGACGTCTTCGGCTTCTTCCCTCTTTTTCACGATGGATAAAATCATCCCGAATAAGAGGCGATTATATAAGTCGTATAATTGTTCAAGCGCATCGGCATCTTTAGCTTTTATTTTTTGCATAAGCTGCACTTCTTTTTCGGAACCCTCATGGGTTACCTTACCGATGGCTGCAAGAATGGTAAAAATGATCACGTTATTGGCTCCAATAAGTTATACGGAATGAATACTAAAACAGTTTTAACTAAATAAAATAAATTTGGGGTACACGCAAAAATATTTGTATCAGCGAATTGAAGATACAATAAAAATATGATATTTGAGATTTAACAGTTTAAATAGGGTGTATCATTTCCATCATCTTCTCTGCATCATGCGTGGGCTCCTTGCAGCTGTAGTTTTGGCAAACATAGGCGGTGGCTTTCCCGTTTTTCGCCGGTTGATTTTTGAGATAAGGCGCCAAATCCTGAAGATCAGAATTATTTTCTCCATTTATAAGAACCACTGTATTCGGCAAGTAGGTATTGTGCAGCCGGTTTACCATATCCCGGACATCCTGATTTTCTCTTTTGCCCGCAATTACAATTTCATATGAAGTTTGTGTTGCCCACAAATGCGCTTGCAGCAATTGGGTAAATGAAGTGGGCGCCTGGCTCACTTGTTTGGCGGTGGCCTTAGCAATGTGCTCAGCTTTTTTTTCCCATTCCGGCCTTGCCGTGATTCGTCCCAGCCGCAACAGGTTCATCATAGCTATGGAATTAGCCGAGGGCAGGGCGCTGTCAAAATATTCTTTTTTGCGACCCAGCAGTTCTTCGCTCCCTTCAGCAGTGAAGTAAAAGCCGCCGTTTTTTTTGTCCCAGTGCGATTCTAAAAACAGTTCCTGAAGTTCCACAGCTTTTTGCAAATAGTCGGTTTTAAAAGTTGACTCATAGAGTTCCAGCAGTCCCCAGATTAAAAAAGCATAATCATCGGCGGTCCCGGCAATGGCGGCTTCACCGTTGCGGTAGCGGTGCAGCAGTCGGCCGTCTTCTTTAACCAGGTTTTCAAAAATAAATTCGGCGGCTCTTTCAGCTTGTTTAATATATGTGTCATTACTGAGTGCGCTGCCGGCTTTGGCCAGGGCGGCGATGGCCAAGCCGTTCCAGTCGGTGAGAATTTTATCATCCAAGAAAGGCCGCTCGCGATTTTCGCGGTGGTCAAAAAGTTTTTTACGGATTGATTCCAGTTTCTCCTGGAGCTTTTGCTCACTCAAATCGCGTTCAGCTGTCAATTTACTAATGGATTCTGAGCGATGAAGGATATTTTTGCCGGTTTGCTGCCCGGTGGATTCATCTGCGAAATTTCCTGCTTCATTTATATTAAAAACTTCGATAGCCAGTTCGGCATCGGCTGCCGGCAGTATTTCACGGACTTCGTCAATGCTCCACACATAAAAAGTACCCTCTTCGCCTTCGCTGTCGGCATCCTCGGCGGAGTAAAAAGCGCCGCTTTTATGCTGTAAATCACGAAAAAGATAAGTGGCAATTTCTTCAGCCGTTTGTTTGAACAGCGGATTGCGGATGGACTGCCAGCCTTCGGTATAGGCCATCAGGTGCATGGCTTGATCGTACAGCATCTTCTCAAAGTGTGGCACCAGCCACTTGCGGTCGGTTGAATATCTATGAAAGCCACCGCCCAGCTGATCAAAAAGTCCACCGCGACGCATTTGGGTGAGCGTTTTTGTAACTATATCTTTTGCCCCATCACTATCAAACGCATCACTGTAACGCAGCAGAAATGTAAGTGTATGCGGGGTGGGAAATTTGGGCGCGCTGCCAAACCCGCCGTGGGCTGTATCAAAGGTTTGTTCTAACTGGGAATAGGTTTTATCTAACATATCATCCGGAAGATCATGCCCGGAGTCTGGCTTGATAGACTGTTGAAAAGCTTGGGTAATTTCTTTAGCGGAGCCGTTTATTTTTTCACGCTTTTCATTCCAAAGATGGTTGAGCCGGGGAATGAGTTCCATCATGCCGGGCTGTCCCTGCCGACCGGTTTTAGGAATGTACGTAGCCGCATAAAACGGTTTTTTATCAGGCGTCATGACAATGGTGAGCGGCCAGCCGCCGCGGCCGGTCAGCATTTGGCAAATTTGCATATAGGTATTGTCGATGTCGGGCCGTTCTTCGCGATCAACCTTAATGTTGATGAACGCTTCATTCATCAGTTTAGCCACGGCCTCATCCTCGAATGATTCGTGAGCCATTACGTGGCACCAGTGGCAGGTAGCATAGCCGATGGATAGAAAAACAGGCTTATCCTCTGTTTTTGCATGTTCAAATGCTTCATCACCCCACGAATACCAGTGCACCGGGTTATGGGCATGCTGTTGTAAATAGGGACTTTGGGCTTGCGATAGATCGTTTTGTGGCATAAAAAAAAGTTTATAATGTTTATGTTATTGAATGCCTTTTTTTTGAAAGTTTAGTGTCTCACCATGATAACACTTGTTTCGCAAAGTTGATGAGGTGTAGGAATGCATTTTTTGAGCGACCAACGCCTAAGGCATCCCTTTGGGAAAAATGCATGTAAAAAGTCGCGAAGAAAAGAACTCGAATGACGGTCGCCTATTGATGTTCTATTACATGCTGGAGCTCGTCATTTTCAAACAGCTTTTCTTCGGGTACAAGCGTTTCGTTCTTGAGCGTTGTTGAAAAATGCTATTTTTTTACGGCTCGTTCTTGCTCATTTGAACTAAATGTTGTCTTGGTTCAATACTCTTAAAAATCTTTGGTGAACCGCTTGCTGTAATCAACCAGGAAGCGGTCATATTCTTCATCCATTAAGCCGGAAGAGATCATAAAATCGGCGGAGGAGCGGTTGCAGGCTACCGGAATATTATATACTACGGCTATGCGCAGCAGCGCCTTCACGTCCACATCGTGCGGTTGCGTTTGCAGCGGGTCCCAGAAGAAAATCATCATATCAATATTTTCATCAGCAATGGATGAGCCGATTTGGAGATCGCCACCCAGCGGCCCGCTTTTGAATGCGTGCACATCAAGCCCTACTTTTTCAGCAATAAGTTTGGCCGTGGTGCCGGTTCCATAAAGTTTATGCTTTTGGAGCGAGCCGGAATTGAATTCACACCAGTCAATAAGATCAGCTTTGCGGTGATCATGGGCAACGAGAGCAACATTTTTTCGGGCCTTCATTTTTTTAGAATGATGTGCAATGGGGGGATCGGAGTTTTTATAGCTCATAAAAAATAGTTAGAGGTTTTAGTAAATGTTATATAAAGGTACAATTTGAATGAGACTATTTGTATCTAAATCTAAATATTAACGATTAGTAAACATGTGACCAAAATCAGGAAATGGTTTCGGGAATGGAGGCACATACCGTATATTAGGCGGTGTAAAATCAACCTTTAATTTAGATGATATAAAATAGATTTATGGCTAAAGAACGAACACTCACTATTCTCAAACCCGACTGTGTACGCAAGGAACTGATCGGAGAAGTAACCAAACGCATCCAAGAAGCCGGCTTCACCATTATTGCAATGAAAATGACGCGCCTCACCAAAGCCACCGCCGGCGGATTCTATGCCGTGCATAAAGAGCGCCCTTTTTATGATGAGCTGTGTACATTTATGAGCAGCGGCCCCTGCGTGCCCATGATTCTTGAAAAAGAGAACGCCATTAAGGATTTTCGTAAATTTATAGGTGCTACCAACCCCGATGAAGCCGAAGAAGGAACCATCCGGGCCGACTTTGCCGACAGCATGGGCGAAAATATTGTCCACGGTTCGGACTCCGTTGTTAACGGCAAAAAAGAAGCCAATTTCTTTTTTAGCGATCAACAGGTGGTTGCGAATAAGGCGTAGGCAGAAAGCTGGAGTCGAAAAAAGTCTTCCCTAAAAAGGGAAGTCCTCCCGAAAGCATTCGGGAGAGCTGGGTGTATTTAAAAACCGTACGGGTTTAATTTTTGATTTTATTGTGTATGAAAATTCATCCCCCATACCGCTTCCTCCAAAGGAGTGTCTTTGGCAAAAAGGGGACCAAATCATCCCCTCCCTGGGAGGGGGGCAGGGGTGGGTTAAGAAGGATAGGATTATTGTTATTTCTGATTGGCACCATTACCTCCTGTGCTTCCAAAGGTGATCATAAAACTGATTACAAAAAGGACACCGTTGATTCGGTAAAGACAGGTGCCGCGATATTACTCCAAAACCACCTCAATGAACTGCAAGGTAAACGCGTAGGACTGGTGATGAATCCCACCGCCCGGGTTGACGGTACCCACATGCTGGATACACTGTTGGCACGCGACGTGAACGTAACGGCACTATTTGCTCCGGAGCACGGTTTTCGGGGTGATTTCGGGGCGGGCGAAACTATTACCGACGGGGTTGATCAGGCTACCGGCCTACCGGTATATTCACTGTACGGCCGAACGAAAAAACCGACCCCGGAAATGCTTGAACAAGTAGATATCCTGTTATTTGATATGCAGGATGTGGGCGCACGATTCTACACCTATAACGTTACGCTGGGGTTTATTTTGGAGGCTGCTGCACGAGCGGAAATTCCGGTTTGGGTGCTCGATCGCCCCAATCCCGCGGGCGGTGACTATGCGGCCGGCTGGATGCTTGAAGAACAATATCAGTCGTTTGTGGGTGCATATCCTATTCCTATGGCTCATGGTATGACGCTCGGAGAATTGGTCCAAATGATGATTGGTGAACGATGGCTGCAAACGGTCAATCAGCCTCAACTAAAAGTGATTCCTATGCAAGGATGGAGACGCTCCATGAAATGGCCCGACACGGGGCTGCCGTGGATCGCGCCGTCGCCCAATTTGCCCACTTTTGCGCATGCGTACATGTATCTGGGCACGGTGCTATTTGAAGGCACTACTATTTCGGAAGGGCGCGGTACGCCCGACCCGTTTCTCACGATCGGCTCACCTCAAACGGAACTGACCGACAAGCAAATTATTGAGCTTAAAAACCAATTTCCCGCGGTTCAGGTGGAGCGCATCACATTCACCCCAAAATCGATGGCGGGCAAAGCCCTAAATCCCAAATATGAGGGACAAATGTGTTATGGAGTTACCTTGTCAATCACTGATTACCAATCCTTCAATCCGGTGAAATTTGGCGTGGCCCTGCTGGAACTGATGCTCAAAAATACCAAGAGCGCCAAAATGGATGATTTTATCTATAAGTTGGCCGGCTCAGAGGCTGTGAAGCAATTCGATACAAACTGGCAATCGAGCGTTGAACAATTTAAAGAAGCGCGAGAACCATATCTCCTCTATGATTAGTGCTTATCTCGTTCCACCGCAGAGCAGCGAGATAAAATAATAGTTTGTGCTTGTGAGGAGTACCGGTTTTACCTTGGTAGCGATTCCATCACTTGGAGTGATGGAATCGCTAAAACGCTATCAAACCTTTTTCCGGTTCCACTCATAGCAAACAAGTGCGGCGCTGACGGATGCGTTGAGTGATTCCACCCCATTTTGCATGGGAATAGAAAAAGATAAATCGCAGTGCTCCAGCGTTTTCTGGCGAATGCCGCTGCCTTCATTGCCAATTATAAATGCCAGCGCACGATCCACTTCTAAATCCCAAAGCGTCTGCTCACCGTCCATAGCCAAGCCGGCAATCCAGAATCCATCATCTTTTAATTTCATAATGGATTGATTCAGATTGCCCACCCGCACAATAGGAATTTTTGCGGCTGCGCCCGCCGAGGTTTTAAAAACAGTGGGACTAATAGGCGCCTGCCGATGTTTGGGAACCAACACGGCGGCTATACCGGCCGCTGCGGCACTACGGATAATGGCGCCTACATTTCGGGGATCCTCCAGTTCATCAAGCAGTAGTATAGCCGGGTACTCATCCGTATCAATCGTATCAATCCATTCGCCGAACTCACGATATTCCACCGCACTCATCATGGCCACCACGCCCTGATCATTTACGCTGCCCACCAAGTTATACAATTTATTGCCGGGCACATGCGATACGGGAATTCGGTGTTGGGATGCCGTGTTTAAAATTTTAGAAATATGATCATCGCGGAGTGAGTTTCGCACAAAAATTTTTTCCACTTGATCCGCTTTTTTTTCAAGCGTTTCCTGAACGGTATTACGGCCGTAGATATAAATGTTTTCGTTAGATTCAGACATCATTTTTTAGGTTGATAAATTCACTTTTTAGAATCAAATTAATAACAGGCTGCAAACATAAATAACAGCAGAGACCAATGAGTGAAAACGAAGAATTTTCTAAGCAGCATATCAGGCCCGATGCCTTCGAAAATACGAAAAATCGACCGCAGAGTAATAAAATATCTTCCCTGGTAAATAGCATTCATTCTGCCGATGTTTTACACCTTATAGGCGGCGTGATGCAGGTATTTTTGGGCCTTGTGGTGACAACCATTGCCATTCTCGGCTTTATACAACCCTTTTGGCTGTCAACGCTTGTAAGTATTGCGGCAAGCGTGACCACAATAGTGGGTATTTATGGTTGTTATTCAGCGCTTTCTGCGTTCAATAAAGAAACGCTGTTGCGCGATGCCATGCGCCGAATTGTAGAAGACCAGAATTAGTATGGCCGATTTGTACAGTAAGCAGGAACGCGATCGGCTTGAAGCTATTCTAAAGGTTCACTTAAAGGATGAAGAGCAGCAATCAATGCCTGTCGATGAGCAAATTCCCATTTTAGAGAAAAAGAAACGCAAACAGGGCTGGTTTTTGGTGATTAACATTATTGCCATTTTGTTTTTCAGTTATTCGTTTTTGTACAATATCACACAGCTGAGCAATACGATACTGTATATTTTGGGCGCGGTCTTTTTGGTTAATGTGCTGCTCATATTTTATCAGCGGAAACAGATTGTTGAGCTCATTATATACCTGAAAAAAACCTCGAACACGGCATGAGGCGGTTAACGGTTTCAG